>Ga0123342_1005560_pt1 | contig 18141 bp, 9 predicted proteins | sample Turbeawhitnodule_FD_89960 | JGI IMG/M metagenome (GOLD analysis project Ga0123342, IMG submission 89960) | Root nodule microbial communities of legume samples collected from Mexico - Turtle bean Mexico white nodule | ecosystem: Host-associated > Plants > Roots > Nodule | place: Mexico: Nepantla...
CAGTTCAGGATGAGTCAGGCTTCTGAGTCTGTTAATGATGTCTGGAGTGCAATTTGGGTTGGTATAGTGAGCGAAATTTGGAAACATAGGAACTCGATCATCTTCAATAGAGGTGTGATAGATGTGTCTGAAGTGTTTGCTTCAATGCAAGTAAAGGTGTGGTCTTGGTTTGTTGCAAAATCTAATTCTGTTTATTTCCCTTATTCTAGTTGGGTTTTAAATCCTTTGGCTTGTATGAGGCTGTTTCATTGATTCTGGTTAGAGTTGGTTTGGGTGCCGGTGTGTTGGGTTGGTAGACGCGTTTTTAGGTGTTTGATGTCTTGTTTTTCTGTATAAGGGTTGAACCACCCCGAAAGTGGTCCCTATTTATTTATTTTTTATTGCTGATAAAAAAAAATAGTGAAAATGCAACAACAAATTGAATTTGCAAACTAAATGTAACCGTCAGTTATTACGATGCTAAACGCAAATGACCAACGATAATAACCAAAACTGGGAAGAAGTAACGAGTTTGAAGATGAACATCTTTTCAAAAAAATAAAAATAGTAAGCAATAGTGAGAAAGAAATGTATTAAAAAACCATGATAAAAATCGTAGTAAATACGACGATAATTCAAAAAACATTATCATATAAAATGGATACAATAACGGTTCAAAAATTATCATACAATTTAAGATTGTTTCAATAATAGTTATAAAAATCGTCATTGTTTATAATCACCAATTTATTATTTTACAGTATATATAGTTTTCTTTTAGAAAATAAATTTAAAATGTATTAAAAATTATAGTGATTTTTAATCATTTATTTAGTTTTATAATTAATATCTTTATAATAATTATTATCATTATTGATTTTTTTTTAGGAGGGTAACTCTAAGTGGACCATAGATTTCATGGAGGAGAATGTTGTTGCCGACACCGAGTAGAAAATGGGGCATGACATGGCAAAAGGAATGCACGTTGTTGCCGACACAAATGTGGTTATCCCATCACAAAAGCTTCGTAACTATACAAAGATATATAATAGGAAACGAAAAACTACTATCTTTTAAAAAATATTTTGGAATGTAAATTCTTTTTATTGAATTATTATATTAAAATTTGCTCATCACTTCATTAAATTATTTTAATATAGGCAATTCAATGATGTTTTATAGGATAAAATTGGTAAAACTAATATATTAAGAGACTAACTTTCGAGTAAAGTTAACATGAACTAGATAACTTTTTATTTTGGTAGAAGGTCTAAAGATATGTAATAAAAAAGAAAATTAAAGAAATTTTATACTAAATATTAATAAGATATATTTAGGGAAGTTGGTTCACACTATTACTCCACACAAAATGTCAATTGTCTCCATCTTCTTTTTACTTTTATTTTATTTTATTATATATATATATATATATATATAATAATGACATTGTTTCCAGAAAAAAGGTATTCTGGTTTTGTGGAATTGAGACATTTTATAGAAAAGAATTAATATGTCACATGACACTGAAGTCAATTCGTGTAACAGCTGACAGATCTGATTTAACACCGTTCTTTATTGGCATGTAGTTTATTACTAATTTTGTGGCACACAAATAATATATTCTTTAAGGATATTCATTGATGCCTATGTGCAAGGTCAAGAATTCAGTTATTTTCGAATTATTCCAGTCCCACTTGTTTAAAGTTTCATTGAATTTGTTTATTTTAATAAATAGATAACAATATATATATTTAATACCATGCTTTGATTGTTAATGGATGAAGAATCCTATTTGTTTTTATACTGTTGCTCTTGATTTTCTTTAGTCTATATATTTTTTAATGCTTCTAGATATTCGTATTATGCAGATGGATTCTTCTAAAACCATTTTTTCTTACAAAGTTTTCTGGTTCTTGCAGCTGGACTGTACTCTTTCTTCTTGTGGACAAAATACTGAGCTATGCCGAAGAAAATCCAGGTATAGGAAGTTCATGGACGCATGAACACCACCACCATAACCACACACAAAAAATTGAAAGATAATAAATTATATACTCTTCTTACAGAAGAATAACTTTCTTCTTCCTAAAATGAAAATATTGATATTTCTAAGAAGTCGAATTTAACGAGAATTGATCACTGGTTGGTGAAAATCGAGTCATGATTTTTCTACAAAATATATTTTGACGTTAAAGTCATTAAAAATAAATATTATAAATATAAAAGTGAATACGAGAATTAAGTGAATGCGTCATCTTCGATTGATTTGTTTTTATAGACTTTTTTTTTTTTTATTTGAATTGAGGTATTAAAAAATTATTTAAAATAAATAAGAGATATAATTGATTATATTTTTTTTATTTAATTAATTATTACTATATGAATATTATTGAATATTATATCATTAGCATATATTTATATATCTTAGATAAGTTGGTACATATGTTCCCAACCTCAGAAGTCATAAATGAGGTGTAGATGAATCAATTTGATAGATAAATGAGTTTCAATATTACATAAGTATTCATCATCAAGTTATTTTTTATCCGATGATATTTTTATTTATTGTGAGTTAGACTACCTTGAGATAGTCATTTATTTTCAAATGACTTGTCAGATTGTGTTGATCTGATGTTATGGTCGTTTATTTCCAAACCACCTTGGACCATGATGTTCACTTATTTTCAAGCAACAATTTGATGGTCAATTATTTTCAAATGAATTTGAATGATTTATTTAGATCTTATGTGATGACTGTTGATTTTCAAATAACTTCAAATTATGATGATGATTGCTTATTTTCAAACGATTTTGTACTATGATCCAGTTGTGATGATTGTTTATTTTCAAACTACTTCAAATTATAATGATGATTGCTTATTTTCAAATGACTCTGTATTATGATTTGATGTAGTGTTTGTTTATTTTCAAATGATCTTTATTTTTCAAATGACTTCTTTTGGCTTTAATATGATGTAGTGACTATTTATTTTCAAATGATCTCAAATTGTGATTGTCGTTTTGTTTTTCAAATATTTGTATTGCTTTGATTTGATGTAGTGATAATTTATTTTCAAACGATCTCGGACAACTTTTGCTTTCTTTTTTCTGATGTGATGATCATTTATTTTTCAAACGAATGTATTGTTTTGATTCGATGTAGTGCCTTTTATTTTCAAATGATCTCGGATAACTTTAGATTTCTTTAATCTGATGATGGTTGTTTATTTTCAAATGACTTTATTAATTTGATTAGATGTAGTGATCGTTTATTTTTAAATGATCTTGATAACTTTCGATTTCTTTCATCTGATGTGACGGTTGTTTATTTTCAAAGGATTGTATTTCTTTGATATGATATGGTGACTGTTTACTTTCAAACAATCTCAAATAGGTTTGGATTTCTTTCATCTGATATGATGATTGTTTATTTTCAAACAAATATATTATTTTGATCCTATGTGGTGACCATTTGCTTTCAAACGATCTCAAATAGCTTTGGATTTCTTTCATCTAATGTGATGGTTGTTTATTTTCAAATGACTGTATTAATTTGATTAGATGTAGTGATCGTTTATTTTTAAATGATCTTGATAACTTTGGATTTCTTTCATCTGATGTGATGGTTGTTTATTTTCAAAGGATTGTATTGCTTTGATATGATATGGTGACTATTTACTTTCAAACGATCTCAAATAGCTTTGGATTTCTTTCATCCGATATGATGATTGTTTATTTTCAAACGAATATATTACTTTGATATGATGTAGTGACTGTATTTTCATACGATCTCGAATAACTTTTGCTTTCTTTCATCCAATGTGATGGTCTTTTCTTTTCAAATTACTATATTGCTTTGATCTGATGTCGTGATCGTTTATTTTCAAACAATCTCGAATAGCTTTGGATTTCTTTCATCTGTTGTGATGATAACTAATTTCTTTTCAAACTACGTCAGACGACTTTGGATGCAATTTCTTTGCGAGAGACATAGATATGAAAAAGAAAATTTTATTTCAAGAATGTGCCTCATTAAAACATTGTTTGTCAAACCCTCTTTAAGAACAAAAATCGAGCAAAGGGAAAATAAAACATTATTCCATTACAACAATTTGAATCAACTATAGTATATATTCAAGTTGTACTATAACTTGTTGAGTGATAATAAAAATAAGGAATTTTCATCCGCTTATCGTTGTTGCATGCCAACTATTGTGTGTTGGAGAGTGTCCTCTTGGAAAATATTTTTCATGTGTATTTTGAAGATAATGGAAAAGGATGGGTCCATCTCAAGATTGGTAGAAGTCAAGCTAATGGTTCAACTTCTAGTAAAAACCATAAAATTTTGTGGTTTTTTTTACCTAGGTCTTAAAAGAGGATCCCAAATGTTCTTACCAGAAAAGAGCATAGTTCTTCCAAGGTGGGAAAAGTGGTATTCCTAAAAAGTTGAGCTTGATCCTGTGAGAATTGATCACCAAGTTGTTAATGAAGACTGAGGGGGAATCCACCTGCATAAGATGCTCTGATGCTCAAGTCAAAAAGGGAAAAATAGATTATAAGTATACAAGTATGAAAATGGAGTGAGTAATCCATGTGGGATTGATATGTATTTATAGGTCTTTTTGGATCTGGACAGAGGTATTCAAAAGATATTAAAATAAATAAGAGATACAATTGATTATTGAATATTTTTCATTCAATCAATTATCACTATATAAATATCCAAGTTATATGCACTAGTGCAAAAAGGAAGTTGACATATAGACACCGTTCAAATGCGAGCATCGTCTAAAAAAATAGAGTGATAATTTTATAAATAAAAGCAACATATAGATGACGATTATAAATACAACCCTCACCTATTTAGAAATAGAGAATATAGACGATTTTGGTGTGAAATTGTCGCCTATTGTGAACACTATAGACTACGGTTTGTGTGAAAATCACCCAATTTACCTCAATATTTCATATAAACTACAATTATTAGGTTATAATCATCGTCTATATAGCCTTTTACTTCACATTATGACCACAATTATTTATAACATCATCTCACATATCCTTACACATATTCATGCAATACATAACATCATGTGTCATTTCGTCATTTATATCAATTTCATACTCATTTTATAAATGCCTTTATACATTTAAATATAACACCACTAAATTAAAATAAAAAATTACAACAAAAAATGTGTAACTTAACTGAAAGAATGAATTTATTAAACTCAAGTCTTGGAATTGGCTTTAAGAGTAAGAATAGATTTTTTTTCGTTTTTCTTATGGGTCTTCCAGTCCTATGTGTTGTGTTAAAGCTTTATAATTAAAAATCTGAAAAATTTGTGTAAGGTACCTTTGTTCTTAGTTTTGTATCTTAGTTTTTAGTTTTGTATCAAATGTACTTATCTGTGGTGAATAAAAGAAATACCTCGGAGAATGTTTAAGGCTTAGAAATTAGGTTTGGAAAAGATTAATTTTGAACTATTGTGATTTGGTTGTATGGTTAAAAGTATTAGTCTTTATTATCTTAGAAGGATAAGAAAATGTGAGATATTTAAGGTATAAAGCTTAGAGAAAGACGCTAAAGAAGTTTTCATAGTAGTAATAAGGTATAATTATCTTTTTGTCCTTATATTTGGGGTTAATATTAAATTTAATATAGTGGGTTTTAAAAAAATCAATTTGGTCCCAAAGTTTTTTAAAAATATTCATTTTGGTCTCTTCCGTTAAGTTTCCATCAACGGCGTTAATGGTTGATGACGTGACGCACACAATGACATTCGTTTGTACACGTGTAGTGAACCAAATTTTAGGATTTGGAAATTGGGAAAAAAAGATTAAGGAAGAGGGAGGTGGAGGCGATGACAACTGTAGTGGCGGAGCCAAGGGAGGGACGACAATTATAGATGTTTATACAAATATCTTTCAAATTTTAATGCAAAATTGGATATTCTCTTATATGAATTCTTATGTTCTACCCTAATTCCTAGAATCACCAATGTTACTAGGGTCACTTATTTCTGACACATTGCTTTAACTCATTTTTTGTTTCAAAATCATAACAACAATTTATGCTGACAGATTGTCCATTATTGTTTGTAGAATCATAACAAAAAATAAGAATGGTTTTGTGAACGGGAGGGACATTAAAGATTGGTTCGAAAGCCATTAATCGTTGAGATAAAAACTATTTTGGAATCACAAAATCGCACTCCACCATAACCTCCAACAAACACCCTACAATCCAACCACCTCCACCACGTTCCTAGTATGCATTTAGAGACCACCTCCAAAGATGTTAACAAATGAGAAAAATCCTAACCTTTAAATATTGAACTTTACTAATCTTTGTCAAACCTCGTCACGTACCACCTCACACAACATCCAATTTCGCTTATCCTTTAATTCAAAGTCCATGTGAACAATTCTCTTTTTCACATAAGTATCACTTAATGTTGTTAGAGGAAGGTTAAAAAAAAAACTAATTTAAATATTTTTTAAAAACAAAAGAATCAAATTAATTTTTTTAAAAATTACTATACTAAATTGAGTATTTATCATAAATATAAGATCAATAAAGTAATTAAGGAGAAATGAGCGGTTGTGTTAGAAAACGTGTTTGGGAGATAGAATGATTAAAATAATAGAGAAGGCAAGAATTAGAAGGAAAAGTTGGTGTGAAGACATTGAAAGATCACTACTTGAAACCAATGAAGTTGTGCCATTTGTTTGAACGAGAGAGAAAAGATTTGGGAGCATATGTGGCTTCTTTTTGTAGTTATTATCTTTATGTCTTCAATTATCATCAGAACTCTTTTACAGAATGAACATAAAGTAAGTGATGCCCCTTTCAGCTGAATCCAACTATGTAACAGCTCAAACTCAAACTCTGTTTCTGATTCTCCAAGACTTCAATTTCAACCCTCCTTCCTCTCTCTCACCAAAATACAAATCATACTTCATCTATCATAACACTTAAGTTAAACATATTCAATACAATTATCTTCAATACAACTAACTACAACAAAAATTACTAACCATCAATTATTTTATTTTAGAGACTAAAATAATTAATTATTATATTAATTAAATTACATATAATTTTATAAATTAAAAAATTAGTAATATTTAAAATATTTTTTATTATTAAAAAAATTTATAAAATAATTTTTAAATTGCTATCGTTACTAAAATTTTCATTACTAACTATTTTATATTCTAAATTAATTTCTATCAATTTTTTAAAAATTAATTTAAAATTTAAAAATTAGTAACTAAAATTTTGGTGACTAATTTAGATAATAATTTAGAAATTACGTAATTTTTTTATAATAATAGAAATTACTTTAGATACTAATAATATTTTAGTTTCTAAAAATAGTATTTAACTTAGCCAATATAATGACTAATTATTTTTTGTCTCTAAATTTGATTATTATTTAATAATTTTCTTGTAGTGTGTAATTTTTATATTTTAATTTCAATCATAGTTTTTTTTTTTCATTTTGATCTTTTATAATTGTTTTATCTTTGTCATTTATATTTTGCTATTCTTTAAGTGCCAAATTTAAATAGGATAACATTTTGTATTATACATTAGTTCAGTTTAATTCATATAAAAAATATATTAAATAATCTTGTATCAATATAAAACTTTGTATATATAATCTTTACGGTAAAAGCTATCAATCTCACATTAAAAAAAAAAAACTTTGTTACGGTGACGGTTTTCCAAACCGCCATTAAACTGACTATCACAAAGTTTAATGTGACAGTCTTACGCTACCTACTACTTTAACACTTTGTTTAAAGTGAGGATTTTTATATGTAGGTAGTGATAGTCATAATTGCACAAATTAATTCATTGAAAAGGATTTTAGCGTCATTATATAGGATATAATGTGACATTTTTAACTGTTAGTATTATAATAAAATTGTAAAAATAATATGTCGGTTTCAACTGACGTAATTTTAATTCTAAATAAATGGAATTTAGCCACCACTTTTTTATAATCTGATTTGCACAATTAAACTAAACATAATATATTTTCCTAATAAAAAATAAAATACTAATAAAATGAAATACTATATAAAGTTATAAGCATCCATTCATTGCATTGAAAATTAAAATACACATGATATTGTTCAAAAGTTGATACATAATTGGAAATTTAAACACAAATAATTGTTCAAAAATTGATACATAATTTAAAATTAAAACACGTGTTGTTCATCCCTAATCATTTTTGCTTCCAGCACTTGATCCTATTATTTGATTAGGTGATAGAGCACCACTTCCAGTATCTGATGCTTGAAATAAATAATTTTAACTTAATGAATTTGAATGTTTATAATTATAAAATAAAAGACACCAATAAATATTTAAACGTATTAATACCTCATTGATGGATGCATGAACCAAATTAGTTGTCATTGCAGCAAAATGTTCTCGAACATCTTTTTTCAAAGCAATATATACAAGCAAAGTGTTCATTTGATTTTTCACAATTGCAAACTCAATTTCAATTTAAATTACCTTATCCCCAACATTTGATGAAGTTGAACTAGAGGAAGGATAGTTCATACCACTTAGCCTTTTTATGGATCCTTTGAAAACAAGGTTGGGACAAGCTCCATATGACAACCCTCTAACTCGACCCGGATGCTCCTTACTAAATATGATACTAATTGGATCTTCTGGAGATATATCTGAAGCATAAACAAATAATAGTTACTGACTATAGACATTAAAAGTTTTTACAGTGAACCACTTCATTATTCCATTGAGAAGAAACTATTGAAAGATTGATTTCTTAAATCACTCCATGATAGTAAGAACTTTATTACTTTGCTCAATATTTGTGCAATCGCAACCTTTAGACTTGCTTAGCTCCAATAACCAATTTTATCTATCTTGGCACATTACCATAATTTAGCATTTGTTTTCTTTAAAAACATATCTTTGCACGATGCATCATATCAACACATATCAATGACCAGCAAAGCATCTAACCAAGAAAGTGCAACTTTATAAAACATTACATGAAAATTGAATGTTAACACTAAAGAATCCCACTATATTCTTTAGGGTTCAAGGTCTGACAATGGAAGAATGAAAAAACAATTTGAAAAGTTCAGGCCATTAACAAATCCCACAATATGTATTTAAGATTGCAGAAGCACCAAAACAGACTTGTTTTAGAGGTTCTGCTAGAATCATTATTGAAATGTACACTTGGTGAAGTCATGAAGCATAAAATAAAATACTATCACTAATGGAATATGGGACGTAAGATACAGAGATATATCAACTTTAAAGAGCTTCTAATATAAGGAAACATACCAACCAATAAATCCACTTTAGATTAGTAGAGAACAAGGAGGCACAAGGAAGTAATCCACAGTTAGAGTGATCGTTCAACTAATACTCTTTTGGAACAAAGGATCCCAGAAGCTAAAAGAAGACATAAATGTTATTCAGAATCATAGAAAGTTTATCAAAATCAACATTGCTTCTTTGTGATGATTATTTCAAACTCTAGGAAAATATATCAAAGAATTAAAATCAGAACAACTAACTATAACATTAGGGACAATAATGTGTTGCTCCATTTACTGCAGAGATAATTTTGTGATGTTTTATTACAACAACTTGATAATAAGACCATAACATTATGGTCAGTAATATTATTTTAAAAATCAAATTCAATTCTAGTAAACGAGTTAATTATAAACTAATGTACAAGATTCTATAGTGACATTCAAAACTAGATTAATTGCCAAAATAATATTGACAAAGGACTCATGCAAAATACCTTAGCTTGGTCTGTCAAATATATCTTTCCCTATAAAAGGAACAATAATAATGTCCTGTCGGTTAACATTGTAGCCAGCCCTCTGATTTCCAGTTTCTGATTTTTCGTATGTAATTTTACTATCATTAATGTAATTTCCTACTAACTGGTTTCTTATGCTAAATGGTGTTTGATCAGAGAGAAATTTCAATTTTATAGCCTATTTCTAAAACAATTATTCTTTTTGTTTTTAATGGAGCCTCTTATGAAAGGGGAAGCCACTGCATGAAGTAGAGTTTTACCACAACGAAAAGTAGAAAAAGAATGAAGGAAAATTTAGAGAGTAAATAGAAAGAGACGGAATAAAAAACAAGAAGACTGGAAATCAGAATCTGGTACCTCCGTAAAATTCACTTTTGTCACAATTTACTTTGATCATTAGATTTTCGACAAGTGAAGGATCAGCCGTTAACACAAGGGAAGTTACCAACCAACAGAGGGAAAAGACAATAACACAATCAACATAGTCATACACAATAGATTTCACAAATTAAGAACCACAATAGATTTGACAAATTAGGAACAATCCAACCGTAGATTTCAAACCTAAACAAACAATGGCAGAGGAGGCGGCAATGGCGGACCATGGCAGAGAGTGTAACGCGTGAACGCGAGAGTGAAGAGAGGTAGGGTTCGCAGGCAATGACACGAGAGTGGAGAGAGGTAGGGTTTGGAGAGAGAGGGGCGAGAGTGGTAGGGTTTCGTGAGTGTTTCATGAGAGAGGGGCATATTTTTTAGTAGAGAGGGAAGAGTGTTTATGAAAAATGTGAAGAGTTAAGAGTGTATTTAGTTTCCAAGAGTTCAACACAATTAAGAATAATGAGAAATGATGTATGGAGGGTAGGAAACTTGGGATTTTTATTCTGAAAGATAATTATGGCAGTTCAAAATGACACATTCTGAAGGATAATTGTGACCGTTACTAAGACGTCGTATTATACAGAAACTTATGACGATTATTAATAACCACCCCCTTTATAAATTTTTTTTTATAGTGTAACCTTTAATCCTAAGAAATGCTTAATCACAATATATTAAATTTTATGATGTAAAATTCATACTAGTGTAGTAATAAACGAAATATATTAATTAATTACATACACTTCGAGGTTTACTACTTTTGTATTTTCAGAAATAATTTATCTTATTATAATAATTTTAAAGACATCATTAATTGATAATTTATAACCTAAAAACTGTTTTTATTAGCTTATTAATTTGAAGTAGCATTGAAAATCCATTGCTGTTAATTAGTGATAATGTATGATGCATATAATATTTTATATTATTGTTAATCGATTAGAAAACACTCTAAAATTGATTCTTAAAATAATTATATTTTGATAATATTCAATAATTAAGTGTCAAAACTTTTAAACCATTAATATATTTCAATCAAATTTCGGTTTTAATCATTAGTTAATAGAGGAACACTCAATGAAAAAATAGAGGCGAAAGTTCATAAAATTAGAAAAGATATGAGAATTTGAGTGTTTTTATAATAAAACTAAAACACCACACACTCAATTATAATATATGAGAGATTGAAGTATAGACTTGTTCTTATTCACCATATATTTAATTCCAAAACGTTGGCTTGATCTTTCAGCACAAACGTGATTGTGTGTACTTTGGGAAACTTCTTGTACACAAGGATAAACTTTTTTTTGTCTAGAAGAAAGAAACCTCAAGTCCCAAAACATGGGAATTTGAAAGAGGTAACTGTACTTTCATCTTAACACCATGGGACCATAGATTTTTTGCAGGTACTTATGCTCTCCATAGTGTTCCCTGAACTTGCTAGCTTTGAGGGTCCAATTTACAGCTTGCCACAAACACAAGAATCTGATACGTTTCAAAAGAAATCATATTATAGTTTCCCACTACTTTGTTAGTCTATATATAAGCCTCTCCCTCCACTTTAATTTTCCATCATCCAAAACACAGAACCTCTTCTTTTTTTCAACTTAACTTTGATTCATACAAGGTCATAAGCCAATTTTGGTTTAGAAGAAAGGAAGCATTAAGCTACGTGGGATCAGACTTTGAGACTTATCTGACATGGCCATGGTGTATGGTGGTAGACCAACTTCACTCCCATCTCAAGTCCTCACCTTTCACTCCTCTGCTAAATGGAATCAGCACTTTGATGCCTTGAAACAAACTAACAAACTGGTTTGTCTAGGCACTGTACTTTGGTTAATTATTGTATCATATTGAAGTGGTGAAATGTTTTGGTTTATTTTTCACCGCAAAAGAAAAAAATTGGCTTTACTGAGATCATTTTTCATTGCTACAGATGGTGGTTGATTTCACTGCTTCATGGTGTGGACCTTGCAAACAAATGGACCCAGTTATCCAAGAGTTTGCTGCCACATTTAGAGACGTTGAGTTTGTCAAGATTGATGTGGATGAGTTAATGGTATAATCACTCATTCTTTTTCACTTTATTAACTCATTAGTTCCTAACTTCAAAAATCATACATTACATAAACTCTATTATGGGTAAAATGTGTTAGCTTTTTGGTTAAAATTTGTCTAAGTTTCTATATTCTAAAAATGATGATTTTGGTTTTCATATTTACATAATTGGTAAATTTCATCTCTTATTTTAATATAACAAGTTTCATAAAAAATGATGAAATTAAGTTATGTGTTGTTAAAAATATGAGGATTAAAATCATCTACCTAAGGTCAATATCAAAAGTTCACTCATTATTTTACAGTAAAAAATTATTTCCAGAACTAGGTAACTGATTTGGATTATGATAACAGGGGGTATCAGAACGTTTCCAAGTACAGGGAATGCCAACTTTCATGCTAATTAAGAAAGGAAAAGTGGCTGATAAAGTGGTGGGAGTAAAAAAGGAGGAGCTACAAAGGTTGATTGAGCAACACAGAAAATGAATGTGTGATCATCTACTATACTAAATTCAGCAAGTTCACTTCAACATATATTTTACCAGATCTTCTTGCTAGGCATAATCTTTTGAAGTCACAACCAGAGAATATTTGAGTGCCCTGAATGTTTTCTTTGGGGATGTTTCTCATCATGTTTTGTCCCTTGGATTCTAGTTTTGTCTAATTTTCTGTTTTTTGAAAAAATAAACAAAAGGAAAAAGCTATAGGAAGCTGAATAAGCTGGTACCATTATGTTCAGATAAAAACAAGTGTCATTGTTTAATGTTCACATCACAATTTAATATTTAGACCTATTTGCAATTTGTAATGTGTCGGTGCTGATTTTAAGCCATGAATGAAAAACGACAGAAAATGGCTCTGATTCATCCAATGTCTATTTAATATATGTATTAAAAGGTCACATCCATTGGATTGGTTAGTGATATTTTACACTTTCATAAGTATCAATTGCAATCAACATTATTAGCAAAAGACGACACCTCACTTAGAAAAAAAAAGGGATTTTTTTTTTCCAAAGTTTTGACAATAAATGCAGAAATTGATAGAGAAATCATGGGACCAAATGCATGGCCACTGTAAAACGAATGTAGATTCTTATAAGCAAATATCTTCAGACTACTCATTTTCATACCAATGGGAAACGAGTTTTAGATGAGGTTGTTTCATCCCCTCTATGTGTAGCCTTTGTCAAAATGATTATGAAATCACTGATTATATTTTCCTTCTTTATCTGTTCTCTAAGAACATTTGGAGTTGGATTCAGAGTTTTTCCTATAAAAATATCAACAATAATCCATCTAAGAAAATATTTATTCTCTGTCCTCAAGATGGTCAAAGAATGTGGTTGAGGCTGTTTTTGCAACGTTCACCTTAGTTTTTTGGCCATTTGGCATTGCAGGAATAGGAGTCACTCCAACAACTCAGTCCCTTCAGTGCAGAATGTTATCTCCAAATCATTAGGAATGTCATCTCACTGAAAATACCATCAGTTCCTCCATGAATTCTTCCATTGTTGAAATTGCTAAGCAACTTAAAATCAAAGACATCCCTAGGAAAGCTTATTGTATTTTTGCAATTTTTGGGGACTCCTCTTTGGCATGGTTAGACCAAGTGCAACACTAATGGTTTATTTAGAGACAATTCTGAAGCAACAAGTTGTGAAGATATCTTTAGATATTATAAGGCCAATATCATGGGGGCTTCTCTAATAACTAGGATGTTTCAACATTTTTTTTGTTGAGCTTAATGAAGTTATTACAACCATTGATATTGTCCAGCTCAGTCCTTAAATGAGTTTGGTTGATGGAAATCTCTCCCTTAGATCATAGCTACCGACTTTAATAAAAATAAATATTGTCATTCAAATTATAGGTTCAAATAGAGTTGTTCTTGTTTGGGTTTGATTCTGTCCCCTTTGTCTTTTTAGCCACTCCTTATGATTTAATGATATTATTTGGCTTGATGTCAATTGCAGAGTGTGTGGTAGGGGTGTCTCCGTTGCATTCGCTTAGCTTCTTTTGATTGAAAAAATCTTTTAGTTCATTTAAGTTTATGTCTTTAATAAATGATCGCATTGTTAACAGAAATGTTAAATACTACAATGAAATAAACACACATATAGCAGCTAAAAGTTATTTAAGTCAAAATTTAAATATGAATAGAAGTAAAAAGTGTGAATAAACATATTAGGACTGTAAATATTCTCATCCATTCAATAATATATTGTAATATTGATTGAACACAATCCAGGACCCTTAAAGCAGCTGAAATCGCTTTATTCCAAAATTACACCACACTGCAGACATGGTAGTAACATGCTTGGTTTATTTGTATTATGCACACTTTTCATGTCTAAGACTAAAGCTGTATTGTAAATATTTACACTGTAAACTGAGCCCTCACCTCATGTGTGTTAATTGGGAAAAGGCCACTAGACATAAAACACTGAATTAGTCATCAGTGTTGCTCAAAATCCTTTTCAGCTCATACTTCTGTTGTGTGGTGAGCCTTGATGGGAACATAACATCAAACTTGATTCTCAAGTTTCCTTTCTTTCCAAGTTCCTTTGAGATTGGCATTCCTTCATTTGGGACCACCAACACAAATTTTGGTTTCACAACATCTGTCACTTGAATTCTGAGCTCTCTTCCATCCAAGGTTGTTAAGTTGAGAGTCTTTCCCACTAGAGCCTCTACAAGTAAGATTTTTTGTGTGACAACCAAATCATTTCCATCCCTCTTGAATAAAGCATGTGGTTTCTCATCCACAACAAAGATTAGATCATCAGGAGCACTAGCTTGTGCTTCTTGGTTGCCTTTCCCAGGAAATGTTATTTTTGTGCCTTTCTTCCAACCAGGTTTGATATCTATTTTCAAGACCTCTTCCTCAGTCTTCAACTTACTGCAAAAATCAAAAAGAGTAAACTTGTGAACCCAAAAGCACATATTTCCAAGCAATCTCAAATGGTAAAAGGTAATAGAAAATAGGTCATATTTGAAACAATATCTATTCACTTAACCAAGTTCGCCAGAAAACAAACCTTAAACTCCAATATCTTCACAAAACCAACATATTTTATGCAACTTGCTAAGTAATAGTTTCACTTTTTTTCTATATGACTACAATAAAGTGAGAGGACCAACGCAAATCCCAAAATAATAAAAAGATATCTTCTTTCTCCACATGTATGCATGCGTGCCTGCTAAAGTGTGTGTGATCAGGCCAAGTAAGTGAAAAGCCAATACAGAAAACAGTCAAACCAGAAGTGGAATGGCAAAATAAGAAAACAAATATGCTAATAAATCAAACAGAGCGAATAAATCACAGTATCAAGTAAAATGTAAATTGTACAATAATTTACAAAATAATACAGAAATTGGAGCTTGAATCTAGCCAAATATTGGACAATAATTCGTCCATTTAAATATACAGTAATCCCAATAAATATCAGAAAGTTTTGTTTTGATAGTTTCAGAATTATTACAATTTCAATCAACATCATAGCACATATAGCCCACCCATAAACACTAAAATGAATTCCCTTTCATAAGCTAATGGCACTCCAAACAAAATATTTCTTAGGCAACATGAAAGCAAATCAATAATTCAACCATGCATATTCACCAGCAAAACAATTAAAACTACAAACACACATTCCACCACTAATGCAAGAATTAAGACAAGAAATACAAGACTAAAACACAGGTATTACCCGAATCCATGATGAACAGTCCTTGAGATCTTCAACTTCTTTTTGCAACCTTTGTAAAGTTCTTCAAGGGTGCACACCAATTTTCTTTCAACAACCCCGTCACCCTTCTCCTCCTTCACCTTCATAGAATTCAAGGGATACTGGCCATAAAAATCATAGATCTGGCGCTTCTTGGGGTCACTGAGAACATCATAAGCCTCCGAAACCTGCTTGAACTTGGCCTCAGCTTCTTCTTTAGTAACAAGGTGGTGCTGATGGTTCTTGTCTGGGTGCCACTTCATGGCCAACCTCTTATATGCCCTCTTGAGTTCTTCATCCGAGGCATTGCGGTTCACCTTGAGGATCTTGTAGTAGTCCCCTGCACCCATCTTGGTCCAAAATTCAGCAGAATTATGAGCGAAAAAAAATTGCTTTTTTTTATGTTCGTTACAGGGTGGAGAAAAGTTATGTCTTTTCTTGGGTTGGAAAAGAAAAAGAGAGGATTGGGTTTGACTCTGTGCACGTGGCTACAAAAGGGGTTGTGTGAGTGAGACCAATAAAACCGAATCTACTAGTGGTAGCTGTGAAGGGAGGAAAATGCACTGGCAAAAAAGCAGCAAAAATCAGGTTCAATGTTCAGAAATGGCAGGGGAGAGAAACACTACTCAAACAGAGTGAGTGAGTGAGTGAGGAAGTGAGAAAGAGAACATGAGAATTTTAAGGTTGAGCACTTGGATGGTAATGGCTAAGAGATAGATAAATATCCATAGAACATTTTAATTTTGAAATTTGAAAGAGGGTTGTGGCTACTACTCAGTGTTGCAGTAGAAGTAGTACCTTGTACACAAAACTGTTCAGCAAGATCCAATATATAATGGCCAAATTGTGCTACTAAACAAAATGTTGAAGGCTTTTTTCATTCAATTCCATTTTGTTTTTTTAATTTTTGCTATCTTTTCAATTTATTTTTTCACCTTTTGATTAATTTGTTTTTCATTATTTTAATTATTTTAATTATGTAATTGATTCTATTAGTTAATGATATCTAGTATATTTAACAAAAATGCAAACATGGCATTATATTATATTGTCTTGTTTTTTAATCAAACTCTTTTTTGCAAAAAAAAAAAACTTCACGTTACAAAATATTATATTACCAATTAGTATATTCTCTTAAACTCTATTTTGCAAAAATACGCAATAAAAAATATTATATTATTAATTAGTACAAAAAAATTTCACGTTTATTACACAATAAAAAATATTATATTATCAATCAGTATCTTAAACTCTTTTTTGCAAAAATACGCAATAAAAAATATTATATTATCAATTAGTATATTCGTACCGACATAACACATCACCATTGCGTCATATTTTATATTTCTGTTAAATATTATATGTTATGTTTATAGGTAGAACAATATCTAACCATTAAAATAAATAAATAAATTAACACTAATAAAATAAAAGGACTAAATTTACAGAAATGAAAATAATTGGGTACAAAAATACAATTACAAGAATTTCGAACAACCTATTAAAGAAGGCATGTGATTTCACGTTATGTTTTTTTATATTTGACTTAAACAAATGTATCTCCCAAATTAAGGAAATGATACAGAATTGAGATTTACTTAACATTTGATTTGGAGTGTAATAAACTTAGTTCAGGATCATTAAATTGATTAATTCCAGCAATGAAACTTACCAAAGTTGTGTCATGACATAAAATATTGATTTTAACCTTTAACTAAACACATAAAATATATTTTTAACTTAAAATCTTGTATTCTTTTTGCGGCGTATATTTTTTTCAGTTTATTGAATTAAAAAATAATTTTATTTACATTACTACTTTGAAGACTTTGAGTTCTGTATATTAACACTGTTTTTTTATATTTTGTATAAAAAAATCAATATATATTTTTTATAATTCTATGATTGTGTAAAGTTTTTTTTTTTTTTCCTTTTATTAGTAATTAATTTTTTTTTAAAAATCTAACTAACAATTTTCAATAAAGTTTTTTTTTTTTTTCCGTAAAAAATTGTAAATGGTTCTTTTTTTCCAGGGGTGGGGATAACTCTCCAGGATAGTTTTCATAATAAATTCAAAACCCAGTTTATGGTTGCATACTGATTGTTGAAATGTTTTTTTTTTTTTCTTTTTTTTCTCCATTCTTTTGACTTGGC
>Ga0123342_1005562_pt1 | contig 18138 bp, 6 predicted proteins | sample Turbeawhitnodule_FD_89960 | JGI IMG/M metagenome (GOLD analysis project Ga0123342, IMG submission 89960) | Root nodule microbial communities of legume samples collected from Mexico - Turtle bean Mexico white nodule | ecosystem: Host-associated > Plants > Roots > Nodule | place: Mexico: Nepantla...
AAAAAAGAAACGTATGAAATGTAAAAAAGAAACGTATGAAATGTAAAAAAGAAACGTATGAAATGTAAAAAAGAAACGTATGAAATGTAAAAAAGAAACGTATGAAATGTAAAAAAGAAACGTCGCCTGAGAGATTCGAACTCTCGCGGGGAAACCCCATGTACTTAGCAGGCACACGCCTTAACCACTCGGCCAAAGCGACATTCGATGACTCCATGCGTAGCTTAGAGTTTAAGAATATAAAATTTATATGGAATATTAGTTAAAATAAATATATGAAAAATATTATTTTATGTAAACATTTAAAGCTAATTAGAAAAAATATCATTTAATTATAATACTAGAAATATCAGAATATTTATTTTTTGGATAAATATAAATAAAATATTAAAGGCAAACCTTTCTAAAACTTTATTTTCCATTTTTAGCTGAGTCTAACATTCTCAGCAAGATTTGGTATCAGGTACTATCTACTCATGTTCCTTCTCTTTCTCTCTTTTTCTACTTTCTTTAATATAAAATAAAAACCGTTTTTTTATTTTCTCTTTCTTCTCCAAATTCTTTGTCTGTGCTTCAATCTCATTGCCACCAATGAGAAATAAGCTCTCTTAGCTATGAAAAACGAACCCAGAAAGAAAAGAAAAGAAATTTGCAAGAATATGATTTGAACCTTAAAGAAGTTCATCCTTCCTTGTACTATGGATTGGACAGTAGTTAGTTACACATCGTGTCTGTTACCAACTTACCGTATACTGAGTTATTCCACCTTTGATTGCATCTTTTTCTGGTACGATCATTTGGAACAAGATGCTTATGAAGTTGTGTTCATCAATTACAGGAGCACCTTGTGTATACAATGTCTGATAGAGCTTCAGAGAAGAGAAAGTTGTGTGGAGGAAACTCTGATATTCATTTACGGAATACAAGACACAAGACAGAGAAAAGTTTTCATCAGAATAACTGTGGTGGAGATGTGGAAACTGGTGTTTCTTCACAAGAAAAAGATTTCACTTCTTCACCAATGGAAATTACTGATGTTCCTCCTCTTTCTTTTGAGTATCATGGGTGGTCAGAGGAGGGGATTAACCTCTGTGTCGATTTGAATTCATCCCCATCATATTGGGCTAACAGGTATAGAAATGAGGTATGTGTGAGTGAGAATGCGTGCAGGATGAATCTTGGTTGCTTAGGAGGGAGTTCTACACAAGGAAAAAGTATAAATGAAAACCAATCCACTGCCTTAGCTTTAGTTAGTTTTGCTGCACCAAACAACTATAGTTTTGATGCTGAATCTTGTGCTAAAGATGTATCTAAGAAAACCCTCAATGCTAATGACACTCCATTCATTCCTGACACACCAAGGCATCATGATTCAAAGCCTGGTGATGAAATTTTTGAAGATGGTGCAAATGATGGACTCCCTGATTTATTTGATCCTCAGAACGATTTAGTTGTGGAAAAGAGCAACTCAAGTGAGATTAATTTGGACTCTGATGGGAAGAATCTGCCATCATTAGCTGAAGAACGGGTATGGTGCTATCTCTGGCCTTCCAGATATGTAATGTATAGTTTGAAGACCTATTTGTGTTTGAATATGTGAAAGAAGCATATTCTTACTAAATGCAGTTTCCTAACTCTTTGTACTTGTAAACTTCAGCTTATTATTCATCTTGGTATCTTTTTCACTGTAGTTTGATCAGGTATTTGTGTGCTATTTTATTTTCTCATTATTCGCTAGTTGTTTTCTAGTGTAGCTCAGCTCTCTTTGTATCTTATCCTCTATTTTGCACTTTCTTAATCCTTTGTAACATACCTGTGAAAATAACAACTGATTTTTTATGTTTGTGTGTTGGAGAAGAGGATAAAGTACAGGGTTTGTGTGTATTGACAATGTAAACAGTTCTATGGGACCAATACTTATCTTTGCTTTTATGAATTCACTTGTGTTGAATGTATAAAACATCCTTTTGTTTGCAGGAGGTGGCCAAAAATGTTAAGGGAAAGGAGAATTCAGAGTAATTACTCCTCTCTGCAACATCTCTCTATGTTAATTAAGTTTTTATGTAACTGATTTGAGCATGCTCATAGTCTGTTTCTTCCAGATGCTACCAGTTTGATGAGTCGCTTAAGAAGTGTTGTGATCAGGAATCTAAGAAGAAACATCGCAAGAACAGAAAACACAGACACTCTGAGGGTCAAAGTTCCACTGATAAACCTGATGGAAGGTTCTTAAGAAGCATGAAGAAAGCTGTGACAGTTTGGCCTAGAAGATCCACACGGCTAATCTCCAAGGTGCTACAACAATTACTGCACTAAATACAATTATTGAGAAAACCTGAAATAAACCTATTTATTGGTAAAGTAATTACTTTATATTGTGAACATCTTGGAAATTTTATCTGTTGTGTATTTTATATTTGCAAATTACTGAACTTCTTTATTTCCCAATTGAAACACTTAGCCATATTGATATACATTCCAACCCTTTCTCTTTACAGAAACATACAAGATAACTTGTTCAATTTGACTCTTGTATGTACCTGGTTACACACCATGCACAGGTACCTAGCTTGTGGAAGACTTTCTTCATACTTTTTTTTGTTACTAACTCATCAAAAACAAATTACTCTGTGGAGTCTTTTCTACTCATTTGATGCTATCACACTTTTTTGTTCCTGTTCAGGTGCTTGTATGCTTTATCTGAAAGCATACTTCCAGAATTCTTAAAGAATCAGAGTTACGAGATTCATAGAACTATCACTTCATCTTGTTTTGAGGACCATAAGGATTAGTGAGACAGGTGTTGAAATTGAACTTGTACATCAGTTTAGATGAAAAACTTGAATTTTTGGTTCTGACTTGATGGCTGCAGGTGAAGTTGTATTCTGCATGATTGTTCTTCTGAGGCATACACAACAACAAAATTTGAAATCAATATACATGAATTCCCTGTTGAAGAATTTTCTGCATCTGGACTATATCCTGAGACAAATGTTCAATATCATTGATTAAAATTTAAGATGATTCTGTTACTGTGCATGTTGTTGCTTTATTATTCTTTTGGAAGAAATATACTCAGAAATTGTTATTCATTCTTTGTTTAACGAGTTAAGAAATTATTAACGTTATTGTACCTTGAACTCATCAATTGAAATTGAACTTCTAATAAAACGATTTGTGGGCTCGAGGAAGAATGGTAGGGTTCACAATAAATGACTTCTTAATTAAAAATTATGAGCAATTGTATTGTAATAATTTTAACTTTTTTTACTTTTAATTATGTATCTAGTACATGAAGAACACTTACTAGTATTGTTTTAAAATTAAAAAGTGTGTTTATATATAAATGGAAAAACTTGTGTTTTTTTATGTATTTTTATGTATTTCAAATCAATAAATTAGTTCTCAAACTTTAGGAAATAAGTGAATTTAGTCCTCTTTTTTCAAAGTATTGTAACAGTAAAAATTCACTAGCAAATATTAAATTTAAATACAAAGAAAAAATAATTTTACATATTATAAAATTCGAAGGACTAATTAATATATTGGTTCAAAAATATAGGAACTAAAGCCTAGTTTGACAAAAAACTAGAGACACTACAAACATGTTCTTCTCTAAATAAATCTATATTATTATTTAGTAATTAATTTAAAATATTAAGTTTCATTTCATTTTCAAAACATGATCTTTCTTGAGTTAACTGAAGTGTAAGATGTTTCTAATGTGTGTCTCGAACCCACAACGTAATTTGTCGTTTTCCTCTCTTTCTTTTATAGAATAAGGATCTTGTTTTGTCTCTAGTAAGTTTTTTCTCCAACACAAATCAAGAACATTAATTATTCTCTCTCTATATATATGTGGATTATTAACTAGGTATAAAATAAAATATAAGAAAGAAAACCCTTTTGTTTTTATTCTTATGACGATTTATTCCTCGAATTAATAATGGTAGGGTTAGTTTTATATGGTTAAAAGCAAATCACCAATTTCAATATCAAAATATAAACTACTTTGATTAACATTTAATTAATAGTTAGTATTAGAGAGATAGGGTTTGTTTATTTTTAACAAGGACCTAAGTTTTAATACTTTAATAGAGTTTTCAAAGTTTATCATTTTTTTTATTATAAAATTTTTTATATTAGACATTATGAAACTTGATATCTACACTTCAAATAAAAACAATATTATAACTGTTTTTTTTTCTTCAAAAATAAGATTGCATTTAAAAAAAAACAATTTTAAACGGTAAAGGAAATTATGAAAAAGAACACTTTGGTTTTTTGAAAAATCTTGTTTAGTTTACATTTTTTATTTATTTATTTTGAATCTTATAACAGAAAATCTTGTTTGTGTATTTGTTTTGTAAAATGATAGTTTCAAAAGGTCCCCACAAAATATAGTATTTTTTTGACTATATATTTAACAATCAATCAACGATTCAAAATTGTGATCAAATTCATTTACAACCTGTTAATTGGAGAATCAAATAGACATTATTTAACAAAAATCCATAATTAATTATAATAGCATCATTGATCTTGTAATTAATGGTCATTATTGTTGTACTTTAACCTTTGAACCACATTCCTCTCAACCTAAAGTAGTCAAATTATTGACTCACCAATTTCATTAGCCTTAAAACTATGGTCAAAGTATTCAAAATATTTAATGAAAAACATAATCATAAGTTTATTTTTTTCTTAATTATCTCTTTTCATATTTTTAATGTTTTTAAAAAATTAACTAATACAATTATTAAATAATGAATTTAAAAAATAGTGATAATTGCGATACTTAGTTTTACATTTTCTTCAATCATAAATCATAATTAAGATATATAATTACAGTAAATAGTAACAAACCTATATTTATATACGATTATTCGTGTTAGGTTATTGTATAAGTTATTTTACTCTAATTTTTTTTTTCATTTTCTTAAAATTAAAATAGAATACATTTTATTTTATTGTACACAAAAAAAAAATGTAGCAAATTGCATGAGAAAGTTTACCAACGGTGCATGGTGAAAAAAAAAAAAACTTATGATTCACCATGCACGAAGGCATAAAGAATTGAAATGGGAAATATTTTTGAGGAAAGGATTGTTCTTGTTCCCATGGCATGATAAATATATCTCTCTTGATGAAAGTAAAATTCATGAAAATCTGCCATGGAAAGATCAAAAATGCATTAACTGTGTTATTTAATGCTTTCACCTACATTTCCACATATTCAGAAGTAGCAGTTTTGTGTCATTTAATGCACCTTCATCTCCCTCATTCTATCTTCTCTTCTTCTTGCAACCTCCAACACCTTCAATTCTTGATCTATTATGACCGTTTCTTCATTTCATGACAGTTTTCAAAACCCAAGATGGACCTGCTTTTTCTTCTGCTAAATTTTTCTCTTTCACCTAACAACCAAGGCATAACATCTTCTCTGTTGTAAGCATCAAAAGTGGACTGAAGATCCACTCAAACTCCTTGCTTTTTGTGCTGCTGCTGATTGTTGCCTACTCATGCATACAAACCCACCATCAAGATTCTGATTTGGCTTCCTATTTCACATCCAGCAACAACAATGGCCTCATTCCACTAGCTATTTTATGTGCCCACCACTCTTCTTTCATTTTTTGGGGCCTCTTCTCCTTGCATTGCATCCATGAAAGAGTGAAAAACCATGAGGTAACGATGTCTTTGTTAGTTATATGAAGATTGTTAGACTTGTTCCCTCCTTTTGAACTGTGTTTCTTGCTGAGTGGTCATAAGGTGTTTCCAGCTGACATCATTAGCCAGAATTCTACTCTTTTTCAAATAATATTCCGTGTCTCAATTCTTCATTTCTACTCTTTGAACATGAACCTATGGCCATTCAGATTTGGGACTCTGCTTGAGGTTGTGGTTTTCTCATGCTTGTGGTTGCAAGTTTCAAGCCTTGGCTCCATGTCTTCCATTGCCGTCTCTTATGGCGACAAAGGGTCTGCGTTTTGTGGCTTGAAATCGGATGGATCTCACACTGTAAACTGTTATGGGATGAACTCAGCCATAATTTATGGAACACCGATTCATTTTCCATTCTTTGGTCTAACAGCTGGTGATGGCTTTGTGTGTGGGGTTTTGATGAGTTCTAGTCAACCGTATTGCTGGGGTAGCAGTAGCCATGTTGAAATGGGTGTGCCACAACCTATGGTGAAGGGAGCTCAGTACCTAGAGATCAGTGCTGGGGATTACCACGTTTGTGGATTGAGGAAACCATTGACTGGAAGACAGAGGAACACTTCTTTGGTTGATTGTTGGGGCTACAACATGACAAATAACTATGTGTTTGAAGGGCAGGTTCAATCCATCTCAGCAGGCTCTCAATTCAACTGTGGCTTGTTTTCTCAGAACAGAAGTGTGTTCTGCTGGGGGGACGAGACAAGTAGCCAAGTTATTAACATGGTCCCTAGAGGCATGAGGTTCCAGAAGATCTCTGCTGGAGGGTACCATGTGTGTGGAATCTTAGAAGGGGTGGATTCTAGAGCTGTTTGTTGGGGGAGGAGCTTGGTAGATTTGGGGGAAGAGCTTTCAATTTCGTTGACACGTTCAGGACAAGGACAAGGTAACGTTGAATTGGCTCCCAGTGATGCAATGCTTTCTGTGGTGGGAGGGAAGTTCCATGCATGTGGCATTAAGAGCTATGATCGTGGAGTGGTTTGTTGGGGCTATAGTTTCAAAGCAGGCACCCGAGTTCCTAGTGGGATTAGGGCCTTTGAGATTGGTGCTGGGAATTATTTTACCTGTGGAGTAGTTGTTGAGAAATCCCATATGCCTGTTTGTTGGGGTGTTGGCTTCCCCACTTCTCTCCCTTTGCCTGTCTCACCAAGAATGTGTAGGTCTACTCCGTGTCCTCCAGATTTCTTTGAAACCTCACAAAATGGTCTTTGCAAGTCACCAGATTCCCATGTTTGCATGCCATGCAGTGCTGCTTGTCCTCCTGAGATGTATATGAGAAGTGGATGCAATTTGAAATCTGACATGCTTTGTGAATATAACTGTTCTCTCTGTTCCTCACCTGAATGCCTCTCCAATTGCTCCTCTTCCTATTCCAATGCTGCCTCTGCCAAGAGAAGTGAAAGATTTTGGTCTCTTCAACTGCCGGTGGTTATTGCTGAGATAGCTTTTGCTGTTTTCTTTGTTTGTATTGTGTCCATAACTGCGGTGTTGTATGTTCGCTACAAGCTAAGAGATTGTGAGTGTTCTTCTTCAGCCAGAGGGTCAAAGGGGAAGAAACTAAAAGGGAGTTCCTCACACCAAAAGGAGAAATCCAAGGTCCGACCAGACTTGGAGGAGTTCAAGATTAGGAGAGCACAGATGTTCCCCTATGAGGAACTTGAACGAGCAACCAGTGGATTCAAAGAAGAGTCCATAGTGGGGAAGGGAAGTTTCTCTTGTGTGTTCAAAGGGGTTCTCAAAGATGGGAGTGTTGTTGCTGTTAAAAGGGCCATAATGTATCCCAACGTGCAGAAGAATTCCAAGGAGTTTCACACTGAGCTTGACCTGCTTTCTAGGTTGAACCATGCACACTTACTCAATCTACTAGGCTACTGTGAAGAGGGTGGAGAGAGACTCCTGGTTTATGAGTACATGGCTCATGGCTCATTGCATCAACACCTTCATGGGAACAAAGTGATGAAAGAGCAAATGGATTGGGTGAGAAGGGTAACAATTGCAGTCCAAGCAGCTCGAGGAATCGAATATTTGCACGGCTATGCTTGTCCACCAGTGATTCATAGAGACATAAAGTCTTCAAACATCCTCATTGATGAAGAACACAATGCCAGAGTGGCTGATTTTGGTTTGTCACTACTTGGTCCTGCAGATAGTAGCTCCCCACTGGCCGAACTACCAGCTGGGACTCTTGGCTATCTTGATCCTGAATACTACAGGCTTCACTACCTTACCACAAAGTCTGATGTATACAGCTTTGGAGTTCTACTTTTGGAGATATTGAGCGGCAGAAAAGCTATTGACATGCAATATGAAGAAGGTAACATTGTTCAATGGGCAGTGCCTCTGATCAAGTCAGGAGATATAGCTTCAATCTTAGATCCAGTTTTGAAGCCTCCTAATGATGTTGATGCATTGAGAAGAATAGCTAATGTGGCTTGTAAAAGTGTGAGAATGAGAGGGAAGGATAGGCCTTCAATGGACAAAGTGACAACAGTTTTGGAGAGAGCTCTTGCACAGTTGATGGGGAGTCCTTGCATTGAGCAGCCAATTTTGCCAACTGAGGTGGTTTTAGGAAGCAACAGACTGCACAAAAAATCATCTCAAAGGTCTTCAAACAGGTCAGCCTCAGAAAGCACTGATGTGGAGGATCAGAGGTTTGAGTTTAGAGCACCCTCATGGATCACTTTCCCCAGTGTGACTTCTTCTCAAAGAAGATCAGGCTCTGAGGCTGATGTTGAAGGAAAAAATATAGAAGTGAGGAATTTGGGCAATGTTGGAGGTGGTGGTGATGCTCTAAAAAGTCTTGAGGAAGAGATTGGTCTTGCCTCTCCTCGAGAGAAACTCTTCTTGCAACACAACTTCTAACCTTTTTGATTTGTTTTGTTTTGTAATTGAGTTTCATCATGAATTGTTCAGTTCCCATTTTCATGGAGTTGTCATTTGTATTCAATTCTGTGATAATATTGGTTCCTTTTTCATTAGATACAGAATCTGTCAAACCATAATTTCACGTCATTACTTGTCAGTCAAATATTGGGATCATTATCTAGTAAGAACCAAATTAAGGATCTGATTATCAGAGACTTTTCAAAAGACTTTTCTGTAAACTAAAATTAATTTATACATGAGATAAATATAAGTTTATTTGAAAAAAATTAATACAGAAGTAATTTTAAAATTAACTTGTATAACTATGGAAACACAAAGTAGAAGAAAAAAAAAAACATTCACGAAAGCAAACATATTTTTACATTTAAATTCTCATAAAATTATAAGAAAGATACAATCAATTTAATTATGTTGAAACACATAGTCAATTATATTATAAATATTAATCAAATATTTATAATCGTGTAAATATTTTATTATGTCTATGTATATAATTATTTTAATATTACTTTTAAGTTTATAAAATAGTTACTTCATTAATTAAATTTCATGTCACATCAATTAAATCAATTTTCACTTATTTTTATTTCACTTTCCAATCTCTTTCTTTCATTTTCCAGTCTTCAAACACAGCACTAAACTAATTTTATTTTATTTTGAAGTTCACCTAAAAATATCAGCAAATTAGCACGAGTGTCTTGCAACATCTTAAAAGTTTACTTTTATCAATTAGTTATAAATATTTCGGGACTTCTTCACTTGTTTTACTCATAATTTGCATAAATAGATAACAAAAACATCTATATTTTTTGTTTCAAGACATACTTTTTCACTAAATAAGGACTTTTTCACTTATATTATTAACTTTTTACATAACATTAGGGAATTTCGTTTCGAAATATAAACATCCCTTAATTTAAACTTCAGTGATTTAGTCATATGCAGCACCAAATTTTATACATTTATTCTAGACTATCATATCCAATAAAGTAGTAATTAATTCGTTCATACTAGTTTTATTATCAATTGGATTCAAGCCGAAAAAATGCTGGATTTAACTCTTATTGTGTCAGATGGTAATGCAATGTGGCCAATAATAACATGAATTCATTGATGGAGTTTGGCAATAATAAACTGAATTCGGACTGTTCATTCTCAATATTATTTGAATGCTATACAAAGAAGACAACCATGGATAAAACTTTACAACATCAACAATGGAACAATTTAATTCTGCCAAGGCATTTGCATGCCTGTTATGAGTTGAAGATTGTTAGCTTAACTTGAGAAGAATGGATTCAAAGGACCTGTACATTGACTGAACTAGTTTCTTCTACAACTAAAATCTCACAGCATATGAAGCAATCTAATGAATTATTAAGTTCCATTGAACTTAAAAAACTGAACTACAGAACTCACCTGACACCTAAAGCTTAAAGAAGTAAATATCTAGGTCAGCAACTATATTATTGCACGACATTTCTAGCGGCACTTTTGACCCGGACAGTTGATTCTGCATTACATCCAGTGAAAAAGAATTAGAAAGACTGAATTGCTGAGCTGAATCTATCTCTGACTCTGTTGTTCTTTGGTTTCCATCTCCTTCACACTCTCCACTATGTGTTGTATTTTCTTTGAAAGGCTTTCATTATGCTCTTCAATGTGCTCAAATATCAATTCAAGATGCCTTTTATAGGTTGCAGAGCGTTTTTTCTCAATAGCCAACTGCTGAGATAGTTCTCGAATTTTATCATGTTCATTCTGGAAATTGCAATAGAACAAAAGATGTAAGGATGGGAAAAACTCAATTCAACGAGACCATCATCAAACTGCTCTCAAGCTACTCTTCACACAAGGTCTCACAAGGACTAACAGAAGCATATAAGCAAAACAGAAAATGTTGTCAAAATATTTTCCATGCATCTTAACAGAGAAACTCAAACATCAACTAAAATTGCAATGAATAGCCAATAGGCATAAACATCAAGGATTTTTACATTTGAGAATGCTTGGCCCAAAAGCAATTTTCGGTAATTTGTGTAAGGTGGGAATTCTATTAAGCAAAATTCAAACTCTTGTAATGATGGGTTCGTTAGACAGTCAATAGCACCAAGTGAGTGAGTGAATGAGTGAGTGACTAATCTATGATCTATCAAGGATAAAGTAACTACTAGCAGAATAAACCTAACCATGTATTGCATCTCAGTGATGTAAAGAACACTAACTCACCGGGTATTGCTCGTAAATGCAATCCCTTCTACCTTTTCCAGGTGTCAAAGGATGTGCGTGCTCCTGTATAAACTTAGTAACAACCCATTTACCGGAACTTACTTTCCTCACCAAAATCATTGCCCTACAGCCAACCCTGGTCTCTGCCCTTTGCCTTACAATCTTTTCACGTTTGTCAGGCATTCTGTAACCTTCTCTGTTGCAAACAAGAGCCCGTCCAATAGCAGATCCATCACGCCTTGATCGTGAGAGCTTACTCACACGTATGATGAATCCAACACGGGTAGCATATGCATTATAGAATGCATGTGCTGCAGCTTCAGAATCAAACTCCTGTCCCACATAGGGCTCATCAGCTGACACAACCGATACTGCAGGAATTCCTGATGGGATTGTGTCCCCTCCAGAAGAATCTTGAGTTATATTATCATCATGATCATGTTTATAAGCAGGATTGAAAGAGCTGCAACCTACTTTGTTTTCATCAGCTGTGCTGCAACTGTTAATCTGCCCTACAGTAACATTTCCTACTGTCTCACCATTAATGGAGCCATCAATCCCAAACTCCACTGCAGCAACAAAATATTTTCTATAAGATTTTCAGTGCCAGGTGACATGCTACCCAACAGTGTATGAAATTGATAAAAAATACTCTTCCATTGAAGATAATAATTATGAAAGAAAATGAGAACAATATTGTCCTAATTTCAAAATTCTTAAGTGATGTTTTTGTTTTAAGAAGAAAGCTTAACAGCAGAGGGACATAAACTGAGTACAAAACGTCATATAATGTAATAAGTACAACAAAGTATCAGAGAAAGAAAGCCATACAAGTAAAAGTCATTAATACAGGACAGATACACTCCTCTAAACTACAACAGTTTAAAATGGATTTACCATTTAGGCAGTTACCAAGCTTAATTCAAAGACTTTTAACAAAGTCAATGTGAAGGAAGAATGTGTCTTTCAAGTATGACAAACAATCATGTCATGATATAGAAAACATCAGTCAACTTCAAACAAGTTTTTTTTTGTTTTTAGTACACAAAAGTTATGCTTCCATAGAATAACAGATAAAAAAATATGAGAAATTTATGACTAATAATATACCAAAAGAAGCATTCCAAATTACATTCTCTGTTTATTTCCACTTCTCCAAAGCTTATTGTAAATCGAACACCAATAACACCACATATAAAAAACTGCCAGAATTTTGAGTTTGATATCAAATGGAATCAACTGTTAAGAACCGCTCACTCATCCAAGAGTTAACAAGCACTGAAATTTGCAAATGATTTTCTAAGAAAACGAGAGAAAAAAAAAAATACAAGCTAACTAACATATTTAAGAATCCATCATTTCATAACAGAATAAAGTTTTTTGCACCCCAAAACATTCCATCATCCTAAAGAAATGCAATGTAGTAGTCGAAGTTTCACGTCCCAGCCAAAAAGATAAAAAAAAAGATGGATTTTTTTGCCCTCTTTCCAAATTTTCTCACCCGTGAAACAGAGCATTAAAGGGAATTTGCAGGTCTTCCGCTAAAGTGCTTACACACACTACAGTTCAAACAAAACTCGCAAAGTGAGCTACTTGGTTCATTCCCATTACAAAAATTATAATTACAAGGAAGAATAATTGAAGCGGTTCAATCAACAGTGGTAACGCTGTCGTTTAAGAAAGCGGAAGAAGGAAAACCCTAAAACCCAATCGGAATGGAATTGGAGCAATTGAGTGGGCAAAGCGAAGAGGGAGAAGTCGTAAAAGTGGTTAAAAAAAAAACTTACTGAGAATTGAGGCTGACGCAAATTCGATTGTCGTAGGAAGCGACCGTGATTGTGAAAATTTACTTTTATGTTTTTGTGTTCCGTGCAGAGAGAGCAGATTCATTCAGAACAGAGGAGGAGGGTTCGCCTGAGGACAACCATATCAACCCTCCCGTGTGCCTCACCTTACGTGTCAATTCCTCGTTCGAATCCCGTCAAAAGTCAACCTTTTCATTTTAGTCAATTTTAAAAGTCCTCAAGTGGACACGGGCCAGGCCCCGTGTGATTGGGACTCGGCCCAATTTCACAGCCCACCCGTGTTAGTCTTTATAGTTTTCGCCATTTTCAACTCTCTTCTATTTCTTTTAATTTTTTTAGTTGTTGGAATAGTTTTTAGTTATTAAATATCATCACTATTATTATAATAATTTTTTATTTTGCTTAGAATGCATTACAAACCAAAATAAATCACTGGAATCAGGCTTAATGGTATTTTGGAAGACAAAATAAATAAATAAAATGGACAGAAATAAAAATGTATTTGATTGAAAAGAATAAAAAATAATATATAAATACGAATAAAAAAATAGTAAAAAATAACTCACTTTTATTTCTCTCTAGTAATTTTATCACTTTTTTTTACTAAACTCACAAAAATAGTTGTTCCGATACAATCAACATACAGTCTCATCGCTTAAGAATCGAAGTCAAAAGCAATTTAAATGCATCTTCTTCCTTAACTCTTTGAAACGTCTTTTAAAGATAAAATTGTAACAGAACTCACAAATTTTAAAACAGACAATACCTTAGATGCGATTATTGATCCTATCAATACTATCTCAATGGAATTAGTCAGAGTCAATTAGTATTTTAGTTATATGGGTTTGTATTCAGAATCTGATTCATTTGTTGTTCTGTTTTTGGAGAAAGATGAATTCGAAAACAAAACGCAATTAATTATTACCACTCTTGCAAAGATTTGTTCTATATTATACACGCATTCTTTGATTCCCCTTTTATAAGCTTCAAATTGACGCACTTTAACAAGAAACGAAATACACTACAAAATTGTTCAAAGTTTTGTTTAATTGTGAAAAAGTGATGGAGTTTGGAAAAGTAGGTCAAAAGATGCATGCATGGACGATCCGTGTAAGTGAACTTGAGTTTACCTAAAGTTATGCCAATTTTATGGTACGTGCACGAGAGGAGCTTTTATGTTCGAAATTCATTTGGGATTCATGGGTTTTCTTCTTTTAATACATTTCCTATTAAGATCTATTGACTTTATGGTGTTAGTGGAGATAGAATTATTCATCAATATCTAGTTTAATATAAGATGTTTATGTTTGGATATAAAGAATATAGGTTACAAATTTTATATCAATTAAAAATAATATTAATTTATAATATATAATACAAATTAGTTTTATGACAATAAATTATATTTAAATTTATTTTCTAAGTGTATCGTTTGAAAGTGAGACATCTCCATCATATACCGTTAAACATTTTAATGACAAGTTAAAAGAATGATTAAAAGAAGTAAGACCATATACAATTTCATAATATTAATAATGAAAACCGTGCTGATATAGACTGACAGTCACCAGAATTCAACTCATGTCTATAAACAAGCTGATCAATATCATGACAAAGTACACATTTATTAACATTTTTCACACTTAACTATCCAAAATCGATTAATATATCTTGAACGTTCGGATACTCTTTACAAGTATTTCATGATATTTTAACCGATAATTGAAACCCATAAATAGACCATACCTAAGAGATTACAGTTTCTCAATAAAAATAAAAAAACACTAAGTAAATTTATGTTTATATTTTGAATATTGCAAGTGTCTTAAAAAACAATATTAAAAGGAACATGTATTGTTGTGTCTCGAAACCTAGTGTGTGTACTCTATTGAGTTTATGATATTTTGAGAAACTTAAAAAGTGCATAAATATTTTGCAGTGTGATACAGCCTGAGTTTTGTTGTCTTATTCCCTCTTTGTTTTTGTTTTGTGTGCGTTCTTAGTCTTTTTCTGATTACCCAAATTGTTATTTGTTTAGGTAAAGTAAGTAGAAAGAGCGAATAGGAGTACCTAACACCACACTTTTGTTTATCCCTTTTTCACAACTTTTATTCTCTTTGCCATCTTAAATAATCTTCTGGATATTTGTAATTAGAATTTACAAAAGAGCATGAGAAAAATTCAAGATTTAATCATGCAATTTTTATGTCTCAAAAGCTGAATTGTGTTTGTGTTAATTATGCATGTATTAGAAATGAGAAGATATTAAATATCAACTAAAACCTGATATGTTAAAATCATATTTGTAGTAATTTATAAATATATAACAAGAAAATCATCAAACCAATTTTTAAATATCAAAATAATTAATTATAATAATAACTAAATTAGAGACAATTTAAAAAAAAAAATAGTTTCTAAATTAGTTTCTATTATTATTAAATAGTTTCTAAATTGGTATCTAATTAACAACCAAGATTTTTGCTATTAAATTTTAAAACTAAATAATTGATAATTAAAACTTTTGTTGCTAATTAAATACCAATTTAGAAACTATTTAACAATAATAGAAACTAATTTAAAAACTTTTTTTTTAATTTCTAAAATGGTCTCTAATTTAGTTACTATTACAACTAATTATTTTGGTTTCTAAAAATTATTTCTATTTTATGATTTTCTTGTAATGATAGCTAGTTTCTAATCCGATTTAAGGGATAAAAATAGGAAAAATAACATAAAATTAAATAAAATGTTAGAGTGAAAATATAAGTTTAAAAAAGTTATATAATTTAAAACTATTTTATTTGAATATGGATAAAAATATTTTACATTTATCTCAAATAGGTTTTATAAGATAATTTAATATATATATATATATATATATATATATATATATTAGTTTATAATTATTAAATCATAAAGTGAAAAAACGTGCATGCTTACGTGTGACGCAAACGTAGGTATGGTATAACGTCAATGCAATAATAGAATATGATATATATTGCTACAAACGACAACTCGAATAAGTTTCACATTTACTTTATACCCCACGTGAAAATTAAATTCATTTTCCGTTAATTAATAGTTTTTTTTATAAATATTATATGTTTATCAAGTTTTTTCATGTAAAATAAAAAAATAAATATTATTTTTTATTACTATTATGGAATAAAGCTTAAAATACTAATGTACCACAAAACATGTTAATTATAAAATAGATGTATTGACCAAAATATATCAATACGTATTTTATATAATTTATTAACAAATTTATATGGAAAATCTATATTTGTCTAATGTTACTACTAGAAGAGAACATGTACCAATAAATACAATCATAAAAAAAATCAAAACAATCTATCAATTATTGAAAATTAAATTAATCTACAACAAAAAAAAAATATATTAAAGTGTCTTGTAGTAAAGAGATTAATAATTTTCATGCATAGTGAATCTAAGCATAATCTAATACTAGATAAATATTAATATATAAATATGTTGTAGAATATTTGTATTAAATATGTTTTACTATATATAAATATTTAAATCTAAAACTTTGATCAATAATAAATCCAAGATTCGAGAATAAAGTGATTTCATCGATCGATTCTTATGCAAAATAATGAATTATTGTCTTACTCTTTTGAACGAGAAAACTTTAATTAAACAAAATATTGTTAAAAATCCACAATTGTAAGTCTTTATATCTATATTTTATTTTATTTTAAATGAGTTATATTTACTTGAGAAAAATAAACCAAACAAAGTATATTAAAAAATATAAAACTTTCTATAATCTATAAAATAAATCTAAAATAGTTCACAACATTTTCAATAAAAGAACATACATAATTGTATCTTTATTTTTACATATATAACATTCACAACTGCTTTTATGACTCAAAATAATACCTTCAAATTCCAAATAGTTATTAAAAAAAAAGAGCAAACTAATCTATTTAAGTTTTATCAATTTATCAACTTATCAACTTCATCAAATTTTACTTATAATATCCATATCAAATTAATAACCTATCTAAATGATCTACTTCCAAAATTTATATCCCTAAACTAAAAAACAACATATATTATCATTTAAAAAATTTGTTTAATCAAATACTAATTCAACTCTATAACAATATACTTTAACTTCTACCAAAATTCTAACTCAACTAAAAGAAAGAAATAAATTAACCTCTCACTTAGAAGTTTGCTTGGAATAGAAAAAAATACCAAACAACTAAAACTCTAAGAATAAAAAAACATGCATAAGTTTCAACTTTAAATAGAACAAAAATAAAATTTTAAAGGTATTGTAGCAGTTAATTGAGATAGTCAAGATTCTCAATTAACAAAGAATATTATATATATATATATATATGCAAATTAAATTAAAAGATACATGATAAAATAAACTTATTTTATTTTAAAATTCAATCCAATGAATATTTTTTTTTGTTTTGCTACCGTTTAAATAATACGATCTTATATGAAAGAGATGAAAGTTGGAATTAGAATCAAAGAAAAAAAAAGAATTGAAGAGAGAAAGGGAAAACATGTAATTTGTTTTTGTATAAAAATAAAAGGGAAAAGGAGAGAAAAAAATAAGAAAAAAATGAACGGATCTCTGAGTTCATGAGTCTTAAAGTTCAAACATCACTTAAATGTTATCATTATTATTTTATTAAAGTAAACCAAAATAATCAAAATTTTAAAATAAATAATTTAAAAAATGGGAGACAAAAATAAACTAGAGATAATATAAAATAATCAAAGGTACAGTCTAGCTAGAAAAAACAAAATTAAAAACATAATACCATAGCTTTACAATACTAAATAAAAATCAGTTTTATTGGTGGTTAACATTTGAATTACATAAAAATATAAACAAATACATTATGATGCTAATAATATACCTTAATATTTATTATTAATAAAATAATTTAAGAAAATTGATAAGTGCCAATGTGTAGTTTTTATGATTGAGAAAATTGAACACTTTGGAACTTAATTGTTGCTTAATGTAAGAAAATTACCCTAATCTGAAAATTATTGAATCTGATTATATATTTTTTGAACCAAGAAACAAATGAAGAAATTTAATCTCAATTTTTGTGTAAATTGCAGATGAATATGAAGCATTGAAAGAATGTATTTAAGCTGGCATTGAAAGAAAAAAAAGTAAAAAATGAATTGGATCACAAGAAGATTTAGCTCAAGCTAAAGGATTTAGCTCAAGCTAAAACTGTCCAGAGTTGATAAAAGGTGCAGTACAATTTTAGCCCAGGCTAGAATTGCTAGCTCAAGCTAAAATTGTCCAGAGTTGATTAAAGGTGCATTACTGATCTAGCTCAGGCTAGAATCGCTAGCTTAAGCTAAAAATGCACCGAAAGATCTAGCTCAAGCTAAAACAGGCTAGCTTGAGCTAAAGTTGATTATATAAATTCTGAAACATAACTCAAAACCAGCGGTGGAAAACAGATTGGGTTTTTTAGAGAGA
>Ga0123342_1005563_pt1 | contig 18136 bp, 7 predicted proteins | sample Turbeawhitnodule_FD_89960 | JGI IMG/M metagenome (GOLD analysis project Ga0123342, IMG submission 89960) | Root nodule microbial communities of legume samples collected from Mexico - Turtle bean Mexico white nodule | ecosystem: Host-associated > Plants > Roots > Nodule | place: Mexico: Nepantla...
TATTCTTGGATGAGAGAATGTTTTCTTGACCTCTTCACATCTTCAGTACCCTTGTGAGTGACTTCCAAGACCTCTCATATCTCCTTAGCTGAACTGCATTGGGATATCCTGCATTGGGATATCCTGAAGAACTCATTCATTGTTAATGAGGAGGTTATGATGTTCTTGGCCACACATGAACAAGTTTTCTTTTTATAGAAAAACAACTTATAACAGATTTTCAAAAAAAAGTTAAAGCTGTTATAAAAAGAACAAATTGAAAATAAAATGAACAGATTTATTTTCAAAAGCAGTTAGAGAATCTGTTATGTGAAGGAGACTCAGTCAACCATTCTGGTGCAAGGATAAAATGAAAAAAGCTTTTAAGATACACATGGCACCAGACTAAAAAGAATCCATTCATTTACAGATGAACTGATTTAATTTTCAAAACGATAACAGAAAAAAACTTAATTATTGAAACACAGTCGTTTTGAAAGAGAGAAGACTTAGTCAAAATACTTGATTCACAAAACCTGATTTTCGAAAGACTTAGTCAATGCATCATTTTAAAAAAGAATCCATTCATTTAGAAAAGAACAGATTTATTTTTATGCAGTAAGGGTGTTTTTTTGCAAAACATGTGAAAAACAGTTTCAAAAAATTTGTGCTTGCTCTTATCACATGGTCAGGGGTTGAGAGGTGAGTTACCCAACAAAAAGTCTACTCTTAAACAACCTCTAAACTATACCTAAGACATTCTTAAAGCAAATGTACATACACTTGAAATTTACACAAATGGCTTCATCAAACACATGTCTTGAAGAGGCAGCAACCATCTTCAACAACTTGGTCCTACTTCATTATCATTTGATTATGTTGTTCAAAAGTATAACCTGTCAAGTTAAATGAATGGATAAAAATATATGAAAAAAATTTAAAGCAATAATATTTGTTGTGTTTTATAACAATTTTTTTACCTTCAATATTTATTGACCGAGTCAAATGTCGAATAGATGTTAATCTTACTCCTGAAATAGTGTTGTTTCTTCTTTCTCTGGAAGCTTCGCGCGGATAGTTTATTCGTCAATTAAATTTTTGAAAACTGACATCTTATGTATTATAAGGTTAATTAAATATATAATATATATTAAAAAAATTATATTCTTTTTGCATAAAAGTGTACTAACCAGGTTCAGTAACATGTGTGTTACTTGGTCTAATTCATTATCGTTGGATCCTTAAGTTATGTGGTGCAAAAGTATAACCTGTTAAGTTAAATGAATGAAATGGATAGAACTATATGAAAAAATTTAAAGTAATAATATTTGTTGTGCTATATAACATTTTTGTTACCTGCATTATTTACTGATCGAGCCAAATGTCGAATAGATGTCAATCTCATTCCTGAAACAATATTTGTCAAATGAATATTGTTGTTTCTCCTTGCTCTATAAGTTTTCCTACGTCTAAATAGTTCATTTGTCCTTTGTTCAATGCTCATTCTTTGTTTTCTATTTGTAATATTTAGTCTTCAAGTTTGTCTTTGTCGTATTGATTTTTTATCACTTATAATTTCTATTTTGTTATATAATCTATTAAAATGTGAAAAAATAATAAACATTAGAAAAATTATTTTAAAAAGAATTAAAAATTAAATTTTTATATTTATTTTTTAAAAATAAGATTATATTATTTTTTTAATACTACTTTTTTTATAAAACTACATTAAAGAAAAGTAGGTTAGTAAATAATAAGATAAACATAAAAGAAAAGAGTATTTATATACTAATTTCAAGTGATAAACATAAAATACTAAAATACAAATAAAATATAAATATAAATAAAATTAAAAATAAGATATACTAAAATTCAATAATAAATTGTTACAAAATTGCTTAATTTTGTAATAATTACTTTGAATATCATATTGAAAATGTAAAACTATTAATAAAATCAGTTTGATTTGGAAAAATAAATCAAATATTTTTTTTTTATCAACAATAAATAAATCAAATATAAAAACCTATTATTCAACATAGTTATATTTTAAAGGTTGAGGTTGTCTTTACATTTGAAGTAATCTACCAGTGAGGTTTTTGGATGTTCAGGTAATTTTTCACACTTTTATTAACTGAGACTCTCAAAGTTGTTGCCTTTGCTCTGTATTTGGAACTGGGTTGCTCTATATTGCCCATGACTATTCAAAAGTTCTAGCATTTCTCATATATTATTTGTAGCTACTACTATTTAATATATAAAACAAAATATATATTATAAAAACAAATAGGATATAAAAAATATGGAATAAATTTTGATAAACTATTACTATTGTGTTCATAAAAATAAAAGTCACCAAAAATTTGCATAATTATTTCATTTATCTTTATCATTATTTATTTATTATTGATTCGTAATCCCTTAAATTATGTGATGCAACATGATGACAAGATATGTATGACTATAAACATAAATTATATTATGCATATAATAAATTTATAATTATTTTTAAAATACATATACTATTATTTGATGTGAGTATAGAAATTTATAAAACTATTTATCAATTACTATAGAAATATTTGACCATAATATATGATGCCACTAAACACAAAAGAAGAACAATCAATAACTGAAATAATTCATCCAATACCAGAAAGATGATGCGTATGAGAACGATCTTCCAGATGTAAGTTTTCTTCCTCTATGTAATACTTGGATTGATGTAATTTTTTCTCCCTTGTCAATCCTTGGTTCCCATAAGATGAATCTAGTTTGTTGATTTTCCATAAGGATTGACTTAATCTCATGTAGGTTTTTGGTGGATTTAGCCATCTGAAAAAAAAAAAAAAAAAAAAGATGGATGGACCTAATTTTTGTCAGCAGTGCAGTCTAGGAAGTTAAAATCAGATCGAGATTGACAACATCTGAGTCTTGTTATTGTATTCAAAAGCAAGATTGTGTGTGCAAAATAAAATCTAGTGAATCACTACAAGAAAATTATGAAATAGAAACCAATTTTTAGAAACAAAAAAATAATTAGTTGCTATAGTGACTAAATTAGAAACTATTTTAGAAACTAAAATAATTAGATTTCTAAATTAGTTTCTATTATTGTTAAATGGTTTCTAAATTGGTATTTAATTAACCACCAAAGTTTTAACTACCAATTATTTAGATTCTAAATTTGGTTGTTAAAACTTTGGCAGCTAATTAGATACCAATTTAGAAACTATTTAACAATAATAGAAACTAACTTAGAAACCAAATTTTGTTTAGTCTTTAAAATAGTTTCTAATTTAGTCACTATAACAACTAATTATTTTTTGTTTCTAAAAATTGATTTCTATTTCATGATTTTCTTGTAGTGAATGAAGATGCAACAAATATCTTTAGTTTTAAAAATAAAGAAAAAAATCAGTTTAAAAAAGAATAACAGTTTACAAAATAAAATAATCCCTAAAGTATTTAATAACTAAAAATTATAATGATGAAATATCCAAAATAAAATAAATATTAATATATATATATATATATATATATAAAGATAAAATCGAAAAGTAGATATATAAAAAAAAATCAGTTAAGAAAAATATTCTCTATATATAGATAAGAGATATATAGATAAGAGATAAGAGTAGCCTAAGGGTTAAAATAATAAAATGAAAAATTTACTTAAAATTATAATTTTTTATTGAAAAAAATTATAATGGAGGAAATTTGTGAAGTCTGTTTTAGTTTTCTGATATTTAAAATTGAGTTATTTTGATTTCTTTTAGCTTATTTGCCACGGTCTTGAAAAATAAAATACTAACCATACTTTCAAAACAACGAAGACATAAAAAATTACTCAAAAATTAAGTTTAAAAATAAATAAAAAAAATCATGAAAATGGATGTATGCACATTTTCATTAGCAGATATATTATAACTCCAGTTATATGAGTATTACCTGGAGATATGAAAGTTAATTATTGATTTCATTTTAAGCACTTCTTCAATTTTTTCCTGTATTTAAGGTAATTTCTTAAAATCCTAAACATGTTTTTTTTTTCAATATTCCAGAAATGAAATCAATAATATTTGTTGAACATAATTTCAGGGATTATTAACCCAGGGAGAAGAAATAGCAATAAAAAGACACTGACTTTAAAATTGAAATTAACTTTCATATCTGAAATGAAACTGAATGAAGTTACTGATCTATTAACATTCATAAATAAGTACTTTGTTGTGAAGTTTTTCTTCTCATAGAGAGAAAATACCAAGACTAATTATTATGATGTATATTCTCTTTATATATTACTATAAGTATTATAATATCTATTGAAAATTATAGAAAGATTTTTATTAAAAGCAATTATCAAAATAAATTATTTTATTTTATTGTAGGTAACTTTTTTAATGTGTAAGTAGGTTTTTTTTTTATTGTGAGTAGTTATATTAATTTAAAAAAATATTTAAAAGGTAAAACAGTAAAAAAATATGTAAAAAAAAAAGAGAGGCTTATCCTCTTTATATATTGTTCTAGGTATATAGAAATAAAAAACTACTAACCCTAATATAAAAAATATCTACCACCAATCCTGGTTTAAACAATGACAAAATTTTAAAAAAAATCTAGAAATGAACCTCTAATATCAACATTGAGAAGGACCCATATGTGGGACATGAGGTGGTTGAACAAAGTTTTTTCAGTAAGGGTGAGTCTGCCAAACAACATGCATGTCTTCAATAGGAATTCCTTTGGTCTCTGGGAGAAGCTTGAAGATGAATATAGTCATGAGAACGACAAAGCATGCAAAGAAAATGAAGAGTCCAAACTTCATGTGACAGAGCATGGAGGTGAAGATCTGGGCAATGGCAAAGGTGAAGATCATGTTAACAGAGACATTGATACTCTGGGCAGCTGATCGCACTTCAAGTGGAAAAATCTCACTTGGAACCAACCATCCTAGAGGACCCCAAGACCATGCAAATCCTGCCACATACATGCATATGCCACACACAACCACGATAGCATACCACTTTGGCAACACTCCCGGGTTTCCATCAAGTCCGAATTTGCATGCAATCGCCACAGTAATCACAATCTGACAGATAAACATTTGTGTACCTCCTTCTAAGAAAAGAGTGTGTCTCCCGAACTTGTCAACAGTTAGTATGGAGACAAGAGTGGCAATTGCGTTGCAACCCCCGGTGATCATGGCAGACATGAGAGCAGCATTTGCTCCAAAACCAATAGTTTTAAACAAAACAGGAGCATAAAACACTATCACATTCATGTCAGTGAGTTGTTGGAATAAGGGAATGAACACTGTAAATGTAAGTTGAGGCCTATATTGCCTCTTCAACAAAGTAGCCCAATGGTGTTTCACTGCCTTGGAGGATTCACTGGCTACCACAAGATCTTGAAACTCCTCCTCAATGTCACTGCTTCCTCGAATCTTAATGAGTTCCTTCTTGGCATCCTCATTCAGATCACGCTCGATCAAAGAACTTGGTGAATCTGGAAGAAAGATTGCACCGATGATGATCATGATGGCAGGGACTGCAGCGAAGCCCAAGCTATAGCGCCAACCTTCTCCGTTCTCCATTTTGGCAAATACGTAGTTGAGAACATTAGCAATGAATATGCCAATGGTGATTGTTAGTTGGAACATCATGTTAAGAGCTCCTCGAAACTTATAAGGAGCAACCTCAGACACATAGATTGGCACAGACTGATTGGCGAATCCAATTCCAAAGCCAAGTAAAATGCGACCAACAATGAGCATCCAAACATGTTGAGCGAAGGCATTTAGTCCAGCACCAGCAAGAAAGAGCACACCCCCAGAGATCATGCTGAGGCGCCTTCCGAAGACTCGAGAGACACTGGATGCAAAGATTGACGCAACAAGAGCAGCCAAATACAGAGACGATGTGAACAACGTCAATGTTTGACTGTCAAATTTGCAGTACTGGTTGTCAGAGGGCTTCATGTTGTTCTCCTTTTCATAGACTGTGGGGAAGAACTTCTTTAGAAAAGGATCCATAGAAGTCACACCACCTGCACATGTTCATGTCGTTAATAAAGAACACAAAGAGGCGTAGATGGAAAAGTTATTCCAAAAATACATATGAATACATACCCAATATGCCAAGATCGTAACCAAAGATCAAACCTCCAAATGCTGCTACCAAACATGTTATGAAGACTCTAAATGTGAGTTTTCCTGGATAATTCTTTCCTCTCGAAGACCCAGTTTCAATCAAACCTCCTGCCATTCTCAACCACTTAGTCAACACTCTACTTTTACCCAAATCAAAATCTCAAGAAATAAATACTCCAATACAATGTTACTTGTTCATTTCTATCTTCTATTTTTATCTTTTATCTCTTCCAAAATCATATACATTCTTATCTTTTCTCTGTCTATATCTCTATCTCTTCAAACAAAATATTAATAACTTTAATTGTATTATTCATTATTTATTATATAAGTAATATATAGCAATAAATTAATTATTCGATTACACATTCTTCGTAAATTTCTTAACCATGTAATAGATTGCATAATTTTATCTTTCATGTAATATTCGATTACACTTTCATTATATTTATATATTTTTTAAGAAAAAATAAAAAACCAAATAATAAGAAGGTATAACAAAACCAAATGATAAGAAAAAAATTAAAAAGGAGAGATGAAATATGTAAAAAAATGTTTTATTTCATATTTAATAATAAACTGTTTTACATCTAATAAATTGTGTTGTCCACGTGTGACAAACTACTTTATAATTATAATTTAAATTTAATATTAATATTAAAAATAAGATAAAATAAAGCAATTTTCAATTAATTATAAGAATAATTAATTATTAAATAAATATTTAAAAAATAAAAATAATTGAAATATATAAAATAAAATATTAATAAAAATAAAATATGAATAAATTTGTGTAAAAAAATAATTATAATAAAAAATTCTTTTTATATATAAATATAGATATTTAATTCAAATATTCAACAAAATAACTATTATCTTTATATATTTATATAAATATTCAACATATAAAAAACAAAAGGGAAAACACAAAAAGATCAATTCCTAAATACAATCACCAAAATATTCTATAAAATCCTAAGAGAAAAAGATATTCATGTCTTAAAAGTATAATTAAGTGTTTCATCCTAAAATAAAATTAAATGAATAATATTTGAAGCAAAAGAAAAAATAAATTGTGAAGAGAAAGTTATTTCACTACCTCATTTACCTTCAACACCATTAATTGTTCAACATACTTTCTTTCTTTCTTTCTTTCAACCCAAAAATGGCTTCAAGTGGCGTTGCGGCACCAGAGTTCTACCAAAACGTCGTCGTAATGCGCCATGGCGATCGCATTGACAACTTCGAACCCATGTGGGTTTCCTCCGCCACCCGACCCTGGGATCCGCCCCTGATCCAACAGGGTCGGGTTCGAGCCTTCTCCACGGGTCGCGAGCTCCGCAAAAAGCTACCTTTCACTCTCAACCGCGTCTTCGTCTCTCCCTTTCACAGATGCGTTCAAACCGCCGCCGAAGTGGTCGCCGCCCTCTCCGCGGTGTCCGACGAAGAGGACCCCAGCAACCTCACTGGCGATGGCGTCCCCATCGATCCCTCTAAAATCAAGGTCAAAATCGTCTTTCTTTTCTTTTGCAGAATGTCAACATCAAAGTTTAATTGAAATTATAGATTTAAGGATTAATTGGTTTCTGAAATCTGAGGTGAATCCTGATTTGAGCCCTAATTTTTTTAGAAAATATATTTTAATAATTTAAATTTGAAAAAAAAAAACCTTTTTTAGTTTAAAGGAGTAAAATATACTACTTTAAGATTAATTTTTAGTAGTAAACAGTAAATTTAAAGACTGAACTCATTTTTTACAAAAAATTAAGAGACTAGAATAATCTCTTTTAAATTTAAGGATCAAAACTGGGTTGGCTGGTAGTACTAATAACTAAGCAGATTCTAAACTCTGCTTTGAGGCATTTATATAATGTGGTACTCGTTTTTGTAACATTTTAGTTAGTTTTTTGTGGTAATTTTGTGTTCTTTCTTGCTGAGAAAATTTTGGTATGACAACTTTGACTTTTAGCTATTCTGTGTATAAAATTAAATAATTCGAATTTAAAAGACAGTCAAATTCACAATCATGTCTTCACTCAAGAAATCAATAGTGCATGCATTGAGCTCTAATATTATCCAATCAGAACCTGCCTTGGAAAGTTACAAGAGTTTTATAATATTTATTTTAAAATCATATTAATGATTATCTATGATTTGATGCATAGAAATTAAACTTTTGCATTCTAATTAAACTTACCCAACTTTTACTCTAAAAAGAATAAAGAGGAAAGTGATTGAGCATGTTTTATATTGCGTGTGTAGTACTAATGTAGTTTACCAAGGACAAACATTAACTTCTCTTACAGTAAAACAAAATTATGTTTGAATAAATTTTCCAGTAATGATACTGCAATGCAAACAATGGTTATGCTTAATTTGTATGCTTAGGATGTTTGACTTCATGGGATAAATGCTAACATTTAAACCTTTGTCTCACTGATGAAAACTCAATGTGTATACACACACATTGTAGCAGAGGTTCAGTTTCATTTCATCTGCAGAAGTAGAATCCTATAGTTTTCTAGGTGAAAGAGTAACTGAAGTTTCATATTTTTCTTCTTTATAGAATTGTAACATGCTTTACAAATCCTGAGTAGATTCTTATATCAGCAGCTATTGAGTTTAAGAACTTCTAACCCTCTTTCCCACAACTGCAGGTCTCTGTTGAATATGGCTTGTGTGAAATGATGAGCAGAGCAGCGATCAGACTTGATGTGATTCCTAAAGATGGAAACTGGGGTTTCGATATACCGAAGCTCGAGGCCATGCTTCCGGCGGGCACAGTGGATAAGAATGTGGAAAGGGTTTATAAAAAGGTATGGAGGTTTTCATCTTCATTTTCAACTGAGAATTTTTGGCACATTTGACAGTTATATAGGTATGAATGCAAATGTCACTTGGGCTGATGAAATCTTTTTGCTTGAGGAACTTCAGTTGCCCCAGTGGGAAGAAGATCCAAACTTGCACACAAGGCCTAGATATAAGCAAATAGTGAAAGACCTTGCAGACAAATATCATACTGAGAACTTGCTGCTTGTCACACATGGTATAATATTCAATTTATTGTTCAACTTTCAACTGTAAACACACCTTTTTATGTAAATGCAATGTTTTTTTCGAGTTGTTCCCCATGTTACATTGATGTGCAAGAATGAAATTTACTGAATCTGGTAGTGGTCACTGGATGAAGAAGTTGGTATATTTTGAAGTGTGCAAGAGATTTATGCAAACTGAATTCTGATCTGATTGCATCTTTTGTAGGGGAAGGAGTTGGGGTGGCGTTTTCTTCATTCCAAAAGGAGGTTGAAGTGTATGATGTTGAGTACTGTGGATACATCCAACTCAGACGCCCAATTTTCAAGAAAGACCAATCATTCACTGCAGGAGAATTTGAAGCTATTGTGCACAATGGTCAAACTGGTATAAAATACACCCAAAAAACGTAATGGCCATCTACACGTCCGAGGCCTGATTCTCACTTACTACTGTGGCTACTTCGTGCTTGAGTCCTCCAAAGACTAAATGACTTCTTTATTCAGAATGCTTGACCTTGATTGAGTAGGAACACATAAACACCAGTATTATTCTTCACTCGATTGAATGGTAAACATAGGATGAAAAGAAAAGTAGGGCTGTACTCCTCCCATTATAATCAGAATAAGTTAATGGATACATTATATGAATTTACTGAAATTTTGGTTTATGATAGAACTCAATGGTGATGGATGATCTAACCGTCCTTCTTCCTGCAGATTATCTAATCCAGAATGTATTGTTTTCAAAAGAAAAGTTTTTGAATTATGTATCTAGAATGTGTCTTTTCAAAAATTACTTCCAGATTCTACTAATCCAAAGAAGGTTTCCAAATCATAAATTGGCTTTTGGAATATGTAATCCTGAAGGTAAATTTGTGTTATGGATTGACTAGTCTTTAACATTTTATTGGATTAAAAAATAAGTTATGGATTATCTAATTCAGAAAGTATATAACTATTTCAATTAATTTGTGTAAAAGATTATAGAATCTAGAATTTAAAAAGAACATATGTTCATAACCAAACTTTTAAATATTTTAACTTTTTTGAGTGTTTTTGGAATTATAAGAGTTATGGTGGTGTCAATAAAATTATGTAATCCAAATAATTATTGTATTATACAATCCAGACTATAAAAAAAACATTTTTCATAATTAAACTTTCAAAACATTTTAACTTTTTTATATAAGGATGTTTTTGGAATTATAAGAGTTATGGTGGATTATAAAAAAAAATATTTTTATAATAAACTTTCAAACATTTTAACTTTTTTATATAAGGGTGTTTTTGGAGTTATAAGAGTTAAGGTGGTGTCCCAATCATTTATGGAAGTGTAGGAAGAAACAACTTTATCTAAGTACACAATTCTACTTAGGAGAAAATCCTTGGTTTGTTATTATTGTTGTTGCATTGGCTTATCCTAATCGAATACATTTCCTATTGCTGTGTTGTAAATATAAAGTTTGTATTTAGGAAAGAAAGGAAGAAAATGCTTGTAAATGATATTAGTTCTTCTGTGTATGCATTTGAAAGGAATAATCCTTTCTCTTAAAAGCTATTTTCAACTTTCTTCCAATGATCAGTCAGATCTTAAAAAACTATGTTATGCTCAAAATAATTAGTTTCCTCAAAAACTGCACTCTGATGATCTTTATTTCATTAATTTTGTATGGTTCCAATTTTTAAATCTTTATTTTCTTCCAGTTCAACTGAACATATGAGGAAGCTAATGTTGGAAGCCCCGAAAAATAGGTCAAAATGTAACAACCACGTTTACATCTCCTAAAGAAGTGGTAAATCTGAAAAAGAACAGAACCTAAACTAACCTCTATTAATTCGGACTTTATTAACAGAACAGCAACTAACAACATCTTAATGTGTCAACCAACTCTTACGGATTAACAGGTCCCAAAAATGTTGGTGACTTTTCAGTGAATTTCTCCAAATTATTTACCAAAATTTATTTAAAGATAAATGATATACATGTACCCTTTTTAAGAAAAACATTTATTATACATTTGTTATCATTCTATACCTCTTATCATATCATATTTTAGAAATCTATCATTTTGTCTTTCTGTAAATCACCATTTTAACTGTGCATGAAACATTTTCCTTTATCAATATAAGACAATTTACTTTGGTTTAAGAATTTGCCTAACTATTATCTTTCTACACTTATATTAATATTTATGTGATCTTGTTTGCATAGCAAGTGAATATAATCGCAATGATGCCTTCAACAATCAATGATGAATTAATTAAGATGTAATAGCAAACTTTATCGATGCCACACATTCTTTTACAAAAAGATCATATTACTAGTAGCTATCACTTGTTTGAAGCAACTCAAGTAAAGACAACAACAATTTGGACAAATGCAATGTCTGTTTTTGGTTATCCTACGAATGACAACAGTGTCAACAATTTCAAACATCAATGTATGACCAAGTTATTTGTATGACATAATAATTAGCCTGCATTACAAGACTTAAACACAACAACACATGGAATAAACGACAATGAGCCTAGAAGTCATAGGTTAGAAGGGCTTGCAGGTGGGTCCATGAGATCAAACATGTCCATAGGGAAGTCATCGAAGAAGCTGTCACTGCTTTTGAACTTATCAATGGTATCCCTTGTCTCAATTCTGCAACTTCCTGGTGGCTCGAAGAAAGGGAACCCAATGGGGTGTTGCAGACCTATTCCAAACTCAGATACATCATCAAGAGCACAAAAGTCTTCAATGAAACATGGCTCATCGATTCTGGCCAAGACATCTTGGCTTCCCACTGGGAATGTGAGATCATTTTGGAGTTCTGGCATCTGAGGAAAGGGTATCTGTTGATTCTGCTCACTAATTTTATAGCTCTCAAAAAGGGTAAACTCTTGTTCAATGTGGATTGGGTCAGAACAAGGTAACTCACACTTTATGAGCTCTGGCAAAGACACCATTTTGATAACCTCAGAATTCTCAATTAAGGGTAGTGAGTATGACTGAGCCTTTGATGATGACTCTCCCTCTGATGATGAACTGAACTTTGGAGCCTATACAAGTACACAAATATATGTTATGCACATATAAACAAAATTGCAGAAGTGAAAACAACACAGCCACATAAAACATTTTACTCATTTTTCCAGGTACATACAACAGATCCAGGGCCACAATGTCATGGTTTTTGGAGTGTTCACACCCACATCTATGACTGCCATTTAAAACCTTTGAGTGACATCAGTAAATAACAACAATAAACCATCTACAGGACAAACTAGTTCTTGAAATTTGATTTGATCTGTCACAGTTTCAGTTATGTCTTGTTTGTGGAAATCTGTAGTTTAGCATAAAGTAAAATCTTATCATCTTCACCAAAACAAAGAAAGCTTGAAATGAAACTGATTTAGCGTCTCAAATTTCAGTTCCATTTTCTTTTTCTATTCATTAACAATGGATTCTATAGAAGAAGAAGAATACATAATGATAGAACTACAAAAGCCTGAAAATAAAGGAACCTCTCCATCTAATTACCTCCAAAGTAGGAACATCAAGAAGGGTAGGAACTTTTGTTTTGTTTTTCTGTGATTTGGCAGTTGTTGCTGATGTGTGCAGAATCCTGGCCAACCTCTTTCGCCTACTGCTCCAGAAATTTTTCACATCATTGTCTGTTCTCCCTGCCAAGTAGGATGCAATCTTAGCCCACCTGTTCCCGAATTGTGCCTGCAACTCTATCACAACCCTCTCTTCCTCAAGTGAAAACTTGCAACCACTTTGAGAGGGCCAAGAGAGAAGACAATAATCAGATAATAAAAAGCATAAAATTATTTGCTTTGTCTTAAACTGATAAGTTTTCATCTCTTGTCATGTTATCTTTAAGGCGTGAAGTTTGGATAAAATCAACGAACTTACGGTTTTAACAGAACTTTAGCAAAAAAATGGCTTTTGAAAAACCATAAACACCATTGAAAAAAGGCAAGATTTTGAGATCAATTAAGCAAGCCCATTATTGCAAAATCATCAAACATAGGTGCATGTAACAGCCATAAACCATTGGACACAATAACATGGACCAACTTGTAGCAAAAACTTGAACTCACTGTAGGTAAGATCAAGAGACAAAACGCCAAAAAGCCAATACAAAATATGCAAACCCCATTAAAAAAAGAGTGATTTATAAGCTTAAAAACACCATTTTCATCAAACAAAAACAAGTAGAAGCAACAGCCATGGTTTTAAATTGCTTTTGTGATTGTTGTTTCCCTTATATTTTAACACAACATGACTGATACTGCCACTACAATCAGTAAGTAGAAAAACCTTTATGTTACTATTGTAAAAGCATTGTAACAGTCATACATGGTACATGCAGAGAAGGAGGAGAAAATGAAGAAACATTGTTGTCTCACTTCTTAAGGTTTGGTCGAAGCTTATTGACCCAACGAAGACGACAGGACTTGCCAGTCCTTTGAAGAAGACCCTTGGATCGAATGGAGCTCCAATCTCTGGGACCATACTTCTTCACATGGTTGAGTAGCACCTCGTCTTCTTCTGCTTTCCATGGCCCTTTCCTTATATACTCTTCTTGCTCCTTTTTCCCGTGCATTTTTCTCACATGCATCCCACAAAACTCTGAACAATCTTTTCTCTGATTTTCTACGAACTACTTTTCACACTACTACGTTAAAATTCTTTATATGTTCTGTTCTATGTTCTTTAGGATATTACGGTTATGCATGGCAGTTATTGCCTCGTTCCCACTAACTTGTCCACGTTCTCTCTCTCTCCCTCTTTTCTCTCTCTTATATATATTATTTATTTATTTGTTATTATTTCATTATTTAGTTGAGATGGGAATTTCTTTATACGTTTTGATGATATTTTTGTAAAAAAATAATTTTTCATTATACCCTTTTAAGGATAGTTTTATTATACTTGAATAACGTAAAATGAGTGGTAAGTAGAACTATATTTTTTGCATTATTATTAAAAGAAAAAAATGAGGGTTTGAGAAGGAAATTAAAATTTGAGAATAATGTATAAATAAAATAATTTAAAAAAAATTAGAGATCAGAAAATTGTTATAACCTACTTATTCTTTTCAAAAAACTTTGGACACCCTATTCTAATTAAGAAAATTTAGGCCCTTAGTCTCTAATATTTTAAAATAAAGACACAATCTTAATAAAAGAGTGATGCAAATTTATGGACTTTTTAAAATATGAAGACTTTCAATAATTGGAAACGTGTCCCAATAATTACACAACTCTTAAAATGTTTTTCTCCTACTCAAGTTATTATTATTGTTGTTAATTTTAACTAAAATAAATTTAATGGCAAAACTAATTAATTTTTTTATTTTAAATTTAAATCATTGCTGTTTTCTTCCTATTAAATTTAAACACAATATATGTTTAAAATATTAGTAGTATATCATTTAAAATTAATGTAGGGAGCGAAATATTGCATTAATTTTAATTGGAAAATGATAATATTAACTTTAATAATAACTAGCGGCTACTGTGTATGTGTTTTTTTATTTTTTATTTTATTTATATATAATTATATTTAATATTAAAATTGAATAATAAATATTATTATTCACACACTTATATTATATTATCAATATAAATTTAAGTTTATTTTAATAAATACGAACATGTAAGAAGACACATAAATTACCAAAACATAGCTAACATAATAGTAATACATTGTAAATTTATCAATTATTCAATTTAGTTTTATTTTTATTGAATATAAATTTTAATCAAATTAAATAAAATTTTAAAATGCATTTTATCACCAATAAAAATAAAATCATAGTATGGAGCATTAATAACATTTTTGTTAACTGCATTTTTTATTGATTGAGTCAAATGTCAACTAGATGTCAATCTCATTTTTGAAACCATATTTGTCATATGAATAGTATTGTTTCTCCTTTCTCTATAAGTTTTTTTTCGTGTATTTATTTCTCTTTACTATTTCCAACATTTAGTCTTCAAATTTGTTTTTGTTATGTAATCTATTAAAATTTGGAAAAATAATAAATATTAACAAAATATTTAAAAAATTAAATATTTATATTTACTTTTAATTAGACAATTTTAAAATTGTAAATAATTTTTAAAAAATAAAATTATATAATTTTTTAATACTATTTTTTATAAAACTAATTAAAGTAAAGAAAAGTAACTTAATAAATAATAAGATAAACATAAAAGGGTATTGATATATTAGTTTCAAGTAAATTTCATATTTGTTAACCATATTAATTTATCTGCAAAGGAACTTATGTGATATTTCTTTATTATAAAATTTAAAAAAAAAAAAAAATATCGAAGAAATTGATCCATTTTAAATGCAAATGATAACATTATAAAAGATTTTTTTTTAACTGATTTCATAAGACTGTTCTTGTCTTTAAAAACTCACATATTACAATACAATAAAAATTGAAAATTTATAACTATTAATAAAACAATAAAACATGAAAAACATACTATCAATTTATTTCTAATTTTTATTCCTCTCTCCAGTTTTCTTTTTTTTTCTTATTAATTTTATTATATTTTTTATGATATATTAGTTTTTCACAAAATGTGTGAAGTATGGTAAAAAAAAAGAATGTGGAGAGTAGGTACGTGGGAAGGAAAGAAAGAGAAAGTGGGAAGTAGGTAAGTGGTTTATATGCAGTAGAGAATCATAAAAACTGTTTTTTAAATAAATTTTAAAATTGCTACAATAGTGGAGAGTAATTAGGAATAATAAATGTAGTGCACCTCTCAAACATATTTCAAATTTAATATTAACTATTTTTTTAGTTTTAAATTTAAGTAATTATAAAATGACAAAATAACCAAAATAAAATAATAAAATAAAATATTCATATAAAGATAAAATAGAAAAATAAATTTATACCACCAAAAATAGTTATAATGGGGAATCCCCTCTATATATAGGTATAGATAAGCAAAATAAATTGATAAAATAAAATATGAAGTAAGGATAAAATAGGAAAAGAATTTAGAGAATATCTTGAATTTTGTATTTAATAGAAAATGATATCACTTTAAAATTCACTAAGGTTGTTCTTGTCTTTAAAAACTCATATATTACAACACAATAAAAATTGAAAATTTATAACTATTAATAAAACATGAAAAGCATACTATCAATTTATTCCTAATTTTTATTCCTCTCTCGAGTTTTCTCTTTTTTTCTTATTAATTTTATTATATTTTTTTTATGATATATTAGTTTTCCACAAAAATGTGTGAAGTATGGTAAAAAAAAGAATGTGGAGAGTAGGTACGTGGGAAGGAAAGAGAGAGAAAGTGGGAAGTAGGTAAGTGATTTATATGTAGTAAAAAATCATAAAAACTGTTTTTTAAATAAATTTTAAAATTGCTACAATAGTGGAGAGTAATCTATACCTGATTTCCTTTTTAACTGCTCTCACTTCTTGGGTTAACCTCAAGGATTCCCTTTTAACTGTTAACTCCTTATTTTAAGTCACTAACACCCAACATTCTCAGAAGAAATTATTACTTTTACTTTTGGAGAATAAGAAGAAGGCTAAAGAAAGAGAAGTATTCTTCTATATGTTCCTTCTTTTTGTTAGTATGTTTCCTCTTAACGGAGAGTGAGGAAGACGAAGAATGGTTCCGATGGAGTTATTGGAAAGAATACTTAACATATGTAATTTAGAGGTACCATCACTGAGTCATACACCTAATTGAAAGGGAGGCAAGCGCAACTCCGTGACCAGATCATTGGTGCACGCTACTCCTCTCCAATCGGTGCACGTTACTGCCGCTTACTAATGCCATAACAATTCCCCTTTCTTTTTTTTTGTTTCGGTTCTTTTATAATATTTTATTATTTACATCTTTGTCTCCTCTTTCCTTTCTATCTTTTTTTTTTTCAGTTCGTTCTTCTATAATAATGTTCTTCTATACTAATGTTCTTTTATAATAATTTATTATTTACGTCTCTCTCCTTTTCCGTAACTATACCAACCTTTTTTAAAAATACCATTATCTTTGAGTTGATTTGAGTTCTAATGGGATCTTTCATTTTTTAAATTATTTTTGTTCAATATTTCTGTAATATAAAAATGTGTATATTTAATTGTTGTGTAATAACAGAAACGGTTAGTAGATTTTAATTTTTTTAAAACAAAAAGAATTTAACAAAATAAAATAAAATCAATAGATACAAGTTTATTATTTTTTTTTTAATTTTTTTTATTCGCGGTTAGTTTGGGATTTTATAGAAAAAGGGTTCTAATTATTAATTTTTTAATTTTTCCATAATTATACCATCCTTTTTAACACTACCTTAATAATTAGCACCCTTTTTCTGTAAAATCACAAACTAACAGCGAATAAAAAAAATTAAAAAAATAAATAATACACTTGTATCTATTGATTTTATTTTATTTTGTTAAATTCTTTTTGTTTTGAAAAAATTAAAATCTACTAACCGTTTCTGTTATTACACAACAATTAAATATACACATTTTTATATTACAGAAATATTGAACAAAAACAATTTAAAAAATGAATGATCCTGTTAGAACTCAAATCAACTCAAAGATAATGGTATTTTTTAAAAAAGTTGGTATAGTTATGGAAAAGGAGAGAGACGTAAATAATAAATTATTATGAAAGAACGAACAAAAAAAGTTAAAAAGGAAAGAGGAGAGAGACTAAATAATAAATTATTATAGAAGAACCAATAGAAAGAAAAAAAAAGATAGAAAAGGATAAGAAGAGAGAGACGTAAATAATAAATTATTATAGAAGAACAAACCAAAAAAAAAAGATAGAAAGGGAAGAGGAGACAAAGATGTAAATAATAAATTATTATAAAAGAACGAACCGAAACAAAAAAAAAATAGAAAGGGGAGTTGTTATGGCATTAGTAAGCGGCAGTAGCGTGCACCGATTGGAGAGGAGTAGCGTGCACCAA
>Ga0123342_1005564_pt1 | contig 18134 bp, 4 predicted proteins | sample Turbeawhitnodule_FD_89960 | JGI IMG/M metagenome (GOLD analysis project Ga0123342, IMG submission 89960) | Root nodule microbial communities of legume samples collected from Mexico - Turtle bean Mexico white nodule | ecosystem: Host-associated > Plants > Roots > Nodule | place: Mexico: Nepantla...
AAATGAAACCTGAATAACTGAATTTTCTATTTATATGTCATTTTCATTTTAATAATAAAATATTCAGGTATCATTTAAAATATACCACTTCTACTCTAAGGTTATTTTCTAGATCCTTACAATATACCTATACAAGAATATATAACATTACAAGTTTAATATTCCTCTAAAAATAACATACAAGTTTATATTATTTACAAGATTATAAATAATTATATATATATATTAATGGGAAAATATTCTACTTTAATATAAACCATATATCTATATTTATTGCATAGAGGCTCTGCTTTTTGACAGTATGGTGTAGATTTAGAGTATTAAGATTGGTGGAGGAGATGTTGATCGAGGTAGCAATCAGATGTGCTTGGTAGGGTAATTCTTTACTGTGCAGATTTAGTGTTGTTTGTTTTGATGTAGGAATCCAAAAGCTGCGATGTTTAGTGTTAATGGTTTAGCTAGATGGAGGCATTTAGTGACATTGGTCGGTGGTCTAGCGTTGATCAAACTTTGCTGTAATTGTTATGTTATTGTTTTGAGCTGGGTAAACTTTGTTAGGCGCCTAAGGAGGGAGTTACTGTTTTACTTTCTGTGATGATTAACAACAGGATATTTATATAAGAGTTGAAACATCCTTAAATATTTCATTTTAATTCATTTATTTTTTACCAAAAAATAATATATCTATATATATGTTAGTTTATTTTAAGAATGTTAAAATCTCATTTTTCACATTTTTGCCAATTTTTAAAATCTCATTAAAGTAAAGTGAGAATAGGACAATTAGTTCAAAATTAAACAAAACCTAATTACATTGAATCAAATGATGTGGTAGGTTATTTTCTTAGAAATTATTCGATTAATCCAATATTTTTTTTATCAATAATAAATAAATTAAATTAAATAGAATATTTGAGTAATGCTTCAACCTACACACATACACACAGGAGAGACCATATGCCTCCGACCAAACTCAAAATAAACCAACAACATAGCAACACAAAAAAATACTATAGACACTCTATGCACTCTATGTATGAGTTGACTTGTAAGTTGAAACCTAATTGTCCAACAACAAAAAGATTTATCGTGCCAACCAAAAAATAATTAAGAACTTGGGCCAAGAACAAATAAGAGATGAATCGTTCCATGATATCACATTGCTTTTCTTGCAGCAGTGATAGCCTGAAAGCCAAACAATAACATCTAGGTTCACCACTGTTACATGTGTATAAACTATCTATGCCACTACATCTAATTCTTGAGGTGATCAGAACAACAAACTTCCCATTTTACTCTCCAACAGAAAACACATTAGCTGCTTGCTTGTGTTGAGAACCAACTGATTTACAAAAAATAACCTACCACCACTTTGTATTCTCCGATTCAATTGGCCACACCAGAAAAAAATGGCCTAAAACTGCTGATACAGGGAATACAGTAACAACACTTGTCTTTGACCTAGAGGAAAAGATGGCTGTATGAACTCTTGAATATAACCTTTGAAAGTGGACCAAAATGAAATACAACTTAAATTGGTTTGCTTGATTCCTTGCTTAGCCACTTCTGATTAGCAGCTCCAATTCAGCATCTAGGCTGCAACTTGCTTAACTCCCTTTACAATCAATTCTGCTGCTTACTGCAGTCCCCTCCATTCTTTGACTTAGATTATCACTCACTGTTGCCTTCTATGGTTCCAAAGCACTGTTAAGTTAAAATGTAACACCGGTTTGAGATTCCAAAAACTGCACCGAATATGCAGTATTGTGTTTGTTGGTGGTTTGACCATGGCGGCTCACCTGAGCGATCGTAGCTCATAGGCAGCTTGCAAGCCAAGGTCAAGGCATTTCCATTCAATTTCAGCCAATTTCCGTGCTTTTCTTTCTCAGTAAGTACAATTATTTTTCGTTTCTGCGATTCAGCAGCATTTGCAACTACATGTCCTAAATTGCTTTTGTTGCTGTTGAATTGAGGAAAACTGAGTTTAGAATCATCATTTCTTTTCCCGTGCAACCATCGTTCTGTTGGATTTGTATACTTCAAACATACACTCCGACAAATGCATTCAGATAGGGTTTAGGTTCCTCCAGAGTTGCTTCATTGAATTCCTCTTAATTTCAATCCCCTGAATGTGATGTGCGTGCTACTACCATACCCTATTTATATTTCGCGGCATTATTATTGTATCACCTATTGGAATACAAATGCACTAATCTAACTTGAAAAGAAGAAAAATGTAATTAAGCTTTGAAATATAATTTATAATCAATACTTGGAATTCATTTATATCGTTCTCTACACTATTTTTTCATAAATCAAAATTTTATTTATAAAGTACTAGAAATACTAGGTCAAAGTTCATGCATATATCACTTGTGACATCTTTACTTCATATAACTTACAAGATAAAAAAGATAGAAAGAATTCATTTTCTTGTAAGCTAAAAAGAAATAACTATATATCGATCTCGATATTAGTGAAAACTAATAATATCTAAAATCTAATTATTGTTTTTATCACATTCCATAAACATGTGACATCAAAGAGATTATGCTTAAAGATTATGCATAAAAAATATAAAAATATAAAAATTGCATAAAAGAGACCATAACTGATATAAAACTCTACTTGTTCAAAGCACGTGGTTAAAACTGGGCAAGTTTAAGCAGATCATTATAACCCAATGACTTGTCCGTATAGAATTACAATGTTCAAGTTGCAGAAAGCAGATTAATCGAGGGGATTTAGAACAAGCAGACACCTATCATCACATGCTCATTACAGAATTTGAAGGACTAAGTAGAGAAGTCGTTGTCATAAGTGCAGACTCCACAGACGTGCATATATTAGGTGCAGATGAGAGATTGCAGTTTTCATAATTAATAGAAATTATTATAGTACATTACAACATCTAGTGCGCGTGTATATATGTATATTACGTTGGTGATACTAGCTATACATATATACGGATATGTGTGGTGGGCGTATATTCTTGAAGCTAAGTGGTTTGCAGAATCAAATGCGTTAATTCTAGGAGGACAATGAAGCTCCATTACAATTTGTTTTGATCAAAATTAAAGATTAGTACAGCTTCACTACCGTGAAAGAGAAGGTCAGCGTATCATCAGAAACGCAAGGAACTTTGCGAAAAAAACTTGTTAAGTGGAGAATAATTACAAGCCAGCAGTGACATTAAGTTTATGCAATATTTAAATCTAGTCTGCGCCGGAAACCTATGCAGCCTATAATCGAACCTACACTAATTTATCATTTGCTCCATAAACGACTAAATATATATAATTATGTCACAACTCTAATTAGCCCCACAAACTAATTTAAAATGAGTTAACGATCGACTTGGAAGATGAAAAGCTATTCGGCCTAAAAAATAAGGGGCCTAATATTTAATGATCAAAATCAGTAAAGCATAATTTCCCTGTTAACTAGCCAGTGTAACAAGTTTTACCCACTGAAGCTTATAGATTTAATTACAGTTGTGCAAAATAGACGAACCATAATAAAGGGTGCAAGTTTTTCACTACGTGAAGACCAATTATTACTATACCAGTAGTATCCTGTGTCCCCCATGCATTGGATCACTTCCTTTCTCCAGATCCGAATTGAAAGACAACACATATATCATATACTGTGTGTGTGTTTAGGGTGGAGGTGTTTGGTTTCAAGTGTGCGTAGGTCACCATTTGATGACCGAAGTTAATTTCAGGTTGTAGTGTAAATTCCCCCATAAGATCAGGCAGTGATGCATGACTCTTTTTTTTCTTTACCAGGATCATAGATACTACCTAAAGCTAGTAGCTAGCAGAAGTCAAAACTGGACTTCAAAAATTCCAATATTACAATTATTCAGGCACTATAATGATCAGAAAATAGAGCCCAATCGGTACTGAAGTTAATGTTGGAGAGGGTAATCACCAATTTTAACTTCCATAGATCCAAGTAAAAAAATATAGAGAAGCATATATGCATGACCTAAAAGCATACATACATACATATATATATATATATATATATATAATATATATATATATTATATTCATGATCACTATCCATGGGACATAAGAATAATACGAAGAAGGCAAAGATTTAATTTCAGATATTAACTTTATTTTTGTGAATATACACACACATGCAGGAAAGGGTTATAAAATTAAGACCGTACATGTCAGCCTTATATTTATCACTGAATCCCTAGTTTAATTATTTGTATACAGAAAACCAAAACACGAATTATAAATTTAATCCTAAGCTTGTGAAAGAAGCAAGGTGGTGTATTTAAAAATAGAGATGCCATAAAAAGGCACAGAAATAAAGGAGTCGGGGAAGGGGTTGCTGGTTATGGGGTTGTGACTCACTAGTTATTGCTTTGCTTTATGTCGAAACGACAACCAGGTCCTTGAAACATGTAGCTAGGTAAGTGCAAGTGATGTTAATAATTAAAAGGCAAATACTCAAACAGAACATATAATTAACACAAGCTACTAATTAATTAAATTATACAGTAGTAGTGTTCATTATAATAATGGAGAAGGAAATAAAGAGATGAAATGAGACAGAAACCCGCCACATAATCATGATCTCATACCATATCGTAGTATCCATTGATTAACATCAGCAGCAGAAGAGGAAGAAGAGAAAATTAATTATAGTATTTATGTAGTCCATGAATGTGCTGACCTTGTAATAACATACAGTAATCCCTTGAAGAAATCGTTGATGGATGAAGATGGATCTGGAGAGAAAGAAGAAACTCAAAAAGGTGGTGGACGTGAAGCGGCGTTTCCCGCCCAACCCTCCCCGGGTAACTGAACGTTCTGCATATTCAGAGGTAAGTTGAAGAAGGGAAGTCCCGAAGAAGGGTCGGGGAAAGAGTTGTTATTGTTATTGTTGCTGTTGTTATTTCCAACGCCATGAGACGACGTCGTAGCAGGTGGCTGAATCTGAAGCTGTTCTTCTTCTTCTAATGGTAGCCTCTCGTAGGCTACGTTCGTGAACGACGCGGCGATGACGATCACCGGCCCCGCTGCGGTCAGCTCTCCAACCACGTTTCCTCCCACGACCTGGCCCTGCCCTCCGGCGAGGTAGATAGTCAGACTGGTCGCCCCAGGCGGAGCCGGCGGCGGGAGGAAGGAGCCGGAGAGGGAAAGAATCTCGAAGCGGCCGTGGAGCGTTACGACGGCGCCTGCAGCAGCGGGCTGGCGGAGGCTGACATTAGTGACGGTGCCGCTGCCGCTGAGGATGCAGATCCCACGCTGGCGGCGGCGCGCGTAGGTGGTGACGCAGTCGAAGACGTCGGAGCCGCTTCCGACCTCGAGGATATGCGCGCGGAGCGTGTTGGCGCTCTCCCGCGTGATTATCACCGGCGGCTTCGGCCTGTTCTTGGATCCCGGCGGCCTGCCACGTGGACGCCGACCGACCACGTCACCGGGACCCGCTGAAACTAGCTCCAATCCTTGGCTTTGGTCATCGTCTTCGAACGGCAAGCTTCCGCGGTTCGGCGGCGGCGTCTCTTGGTCCTCCGAATCGCGATGGAGCTGCTGCAAGTGCAAGTCCGGTCTGTGAAGGTTTTGAACAAAGCGTGAAGCGCTTCCTAAATCCAAACCAGCCATAGACACATCCAAGAGAGAGAGAGAACGATATATAAATATAAATAGACACACAGCTTATAAAAAAAAGGGTTATATTATAAGATAGGAAAAAAAAAAACAGAAAACAAGGAAAACACAAATGATTATATTATGGAGAAAGAAAGAAATATAGTTAATGAATAGTAGAGATTTTTATTTATTTTTGTGTTGAGCTAAGAACAGTGTTGGTTTGTTTATGGTTATTTTAAGGTAAGTGGTGTGAGTGTGTGGAAACAGAAGGAAGGAAAAGAAAGAAGAAGGAAAGTAGATGGATGGGGTGGGTTTTGAAAAGAAAGATAGAGTGCAGATAAAGAAAAGGGAAGAAGAAGAAGAAGAAGAAGAAGAAGAGAAGAGAGAAAGAATGGGAGAGAGAATTGAAATGTGGTTGAAGGAGAAGCAAAGGACTCACGATGCAGTCATTTGTGTGGGCAAACAAAAGTTTAAATTAATAATAATAGGCATATGTACTATAAAATATAACAATTAGTTGAGGGAAATCTTTTTAACACACTTGCTCCAATGTGTATGTCACTCCCGTTAGAAGAGCGTGGCGGCAACGCGATCTTAACTTAATTACACTTAATTAAGTCAACATTTCTACCATCAATTATTGGTTAGGTTTTCTATGGGCGTTATATCAATATGGCCATATACCCCTTTCCGTTACATTTTTTCTTTCAATATAGTTTAGGTTCTTTACAACATTTTCCTTTTACAAATTTCATTGATTAAATTCTATAAAATAAAGATTAAAAAAATATGACAATTAATTTCAGTTAAATTAAATATTATAAACTTGATCCATTGTCACAAAAAAATTATAAACCATTTTTTTTTGAGACATTTTAATCTAGTTGTTAACTTGATAAAATATATTATTAGCACGTAATAGCCTATCATGTAATGAATAAATCTATCAGTTTTAAAAATAAGATAAGTTTGGACACTCTTCTTAAATGAACATTGACACTCATATGATATTTATAAGACACGTGAAGTACCCAATTCAAAAAGTATTTGTTAGATTTTGTCTAATACGATTCTAACACAATTTTAAAAAGGAAGAAAACATTAATTTTCTCAAAATTCTAACTTTATTGTATAAATTGTTATTATGATTATAAAAATAAGAAACAAATCCTTGTGAACCAATCATAAAAAACATATTTTTGCTTCAAAAAATAATCTAAAACAAACTTGTGCATAAAAATCTTTATTGTCAATTTATATAATTTATAATTATATAATATATAGATCCGTGTTCCCGTGTCCTACATTTTAGAGATTTTATTTACCTCCGTATCCGTGTCCATGTCGTATCAGTGTTCGTGTCAGTGTCTGTGCTACATACCATCTTATCCTATTTTGTTTGCTTTTTAAAATACATGGGCTCACTATTAACATTTTTTTATGCATTATAAAAAACCCATTTTTTTTATCAGCGAAAAAACCCAAATTACTAATAGTTTAATAATTATCATTCTTTCCTAAATACCATCGCTGGTAAGAAAAAAATATTTCTTATTTTTTTATTAATTATTTTCTTTTGTTCGTTAGTTTACATAGTCTTTTAAATTTCTCTTATTTATTCTTCTAAATTAATGATTTATTTTTGCTATAATACTCATTATAATTTTTAGTTTTTCTACTAAATAGTTGTCAGATTTACTTCATACGGGGCCTCGTGGGTAATTTCCACATTATTGAAGTTGTTTTTTTTCTACTGAGGTAATCAATGCACAGATGACAACATTGTAGTTGTTAATGTACTATATAGTTGGGATAAAATTAACTATTAATTAAATATTTAATAAAAAACTATTTATTAATGAGGAAAGTAAAAAGTTCAGCTTATTTTAAAAGGACTTATCCATGTACGTACCAAAATAAAAAAAAGTTAGATAAGAAAAGCGTATAGCTAGTGAGTTTTATAACAATAACCCTATCAAACAACTTAACATCACTCAGGTAAAGAACTAAATAGATTATATATATATATATATTATTTATTGGGTTTTAAATTAAAATGATTTTATTATATGCATGTTCTTAAAAGTTAAATTGAAGGGCCACCATTTGATGCAAGTACTTGACAGAACTAAGAGTTAGTTGGATTTCGTAAACAACAAAAGTTATTTTAATTAAAAAATGTACATGTAGAATATGATTAAAAAAGCAAAGAACAAAATCAAGGTAAAAAAATTAACTATTCCCTTCAAAATGTAAATGAAGGAAAAGAATGAGAAAAGTTTAAATTGTTTGTTTTGTTGTCGGACGAAAAGAGTAAAATAAAAAATTATTATCCTATGATTCTTGCCATTATTATTATAATATCTAATTGTAGTCTACCATTTTTATTTAATAGCTCGATCGCAATAGAGTAAACCCGGATCAGTAAGCAATAAATTCAGATCCTATTATAATAGGTTTTATCTGGTTCCTATATTTTATAGCACTTACTCTTTTCAGGCAAACACTAAGCTGTGAACAATAGCCAAACTCTTTCTATTTTAAGGGAATTTTACAATTTTTAAAACATTATATTAAATTATTATTATTATTTTAAATAATAATATAATTTAAATTTAATGCATTTTAAATTTTTTATTGGGATAAAATATTTCAGTCATTACTAAATACAAAAAAATTTAAGTATCAAAAAGGCTGGTTATTAATTATTAACAAAGATATTAATTGTGGTATTCAAAATAGAAAAATACAAACTTTGGAGATTATATCAAATTAATTGAGATTTAAAAGATAATAGACAACTAATTTATAAAATACATACATCTCTAACAGGGATCTCAACTAATACATTTCAACTTGAATGTATTTGTTTGAAATTATCTAAACTTTCAACCAAAACAATTAATATTATAATAGGTATTGGTTGATAATTTTTTCTTTTTCAAATTTATTAAAGTTTTTTGAAATCATATTTGTAAAAAAAATCATGTTATAGTTTATATTGTTTTAAGTTAATGTTAACTGCAATTATTTAAACGGGGCAGTTGACTTTTCTTTATTAATGTAGCCGAACAATTTTCCCATTAACATTGGTAAAAAGTTTTCTTGTTGATATTAAAATTTTCTTTTAGCAAAATATTGACAGAGAATAGTATATATCAATGATAAAAGAAAATCACACTTGTAAAGAAAAAATCTTCCTAATATTGAATGAGAAAATTTTAACTAATATCGAATAAAAAATAATAATAATCTAAAAAGAATAATTTTAAAAATTTAAATGATAAAATTATTCTTATTAACATCAATAATAAAATTTTAGTCGATATTAATCAAAAAAATAGTTATAACAATGTCTCGATTTTAGTTAAACAAACAACGTTCCAACTAAAATCGAGCTAAATAAATAATATAAATAAAAAATATGAATTTGAAAATATGAAATCTTTCAAATTATTAATTTTCTAATTATAATTCAAAATTCTTTAATTATTTTAATTTTTATCAGCATTTAATGATTTTAATAAAATTTTAAATTTGATTTATTTTTAAAATATCTTATCCAAACAATATATTTCATTATAAAATATTTGAAGTACCTTAAAAAAATAACTATTCTCTTAAAATTTCCTATCAAATACAATATTGAAAATTTTGTGGTTTTTTAAAAAGAGAAAAAACAACTAACGAAAGCATATATTAATCATCCTCCTTTTTGCTCATGCTGTCCAAAATGAATTAATTAATACTCGAGAACACACATGAAAAAATAGAAAATTAAATTAAATAAGTAGCAAAGGAGATGCGAATTTAACATGTTATCTCACTAGATTGAGTGGAGTGAATTAAGAAATGAAATGACATAAACATATGTAGTGGGCAGCGCGTGTGCGTGTGTAGGTGTAGAGAAGAGAAAGAGAGAGAGAGAGAGATTGTGCGTGTGTGTGTGTGTGGGGTTTAGGGATGGAATATGGATGGTGATGTATTGATGTAAATAATGTAATGTTGTTCAGTCGTTGGTGTTGGTGTTGGTGTTGGTGTTGGTGGTCTCGTGGGGTTTGAATTGAAACTTTGGGTATCGCCTTCTCTTCTTCTTTCAGTGGGTTCACCTCACTAACCATGGTTTTGGTAAGGTGATGAAGTTGGAAACTTGAAACATTAGAAGCTACAACCTACGCCTTAATATCATTATTTAATTTCTTATAATAATAATAATAATAAAACGAGGGCGGAGGAATGGGCAAGTGGGAGATGATGCCGCGGCGGGTGGTTCCCACTACTCTTGTCTTCTTCCTCATCAACTCTCTACCATTCTCTCTTAGTTTCCCTTTACTATTTTAACTCTTCTTTTATATCTTCATAATCATCTACTATACTCTAATTAAAAACACTAATTTTGCTCATATATACACTTCATTATTAAGAGATGAGGAAATTTTCTGACTTGTAAACCTATGTTCATTATAAAGTTCTTGTTAAAGTAATAATAATGTCGCATTAGAGGTCTAGGTTAATATTAGGCCTGGAATTATAATAAATGTGTGAGGCTGAAGTGCATTGGCTATCACATACCTGGTTTTATTATACTCACAATGAAAGGAGTTATTTTTTTTATACTTTCCTAAACATTTATAGTTAGAGTTGATTCCATTAGTCAGGGGAGGCATAACACGTGTTAGGATGAGAACTGAGAACGAATTTAGTTATTATTATGACGTTTCTAATATTATTTGCTACTTTAATTAACCAACGTAAGAGTTTTCTATCGACGATTTAATAAGACAAAAAGAGTTAATTCATTATTAATCAAAGATGCAATTTATATTGTTTGGAAAATTGTTCTGGTTCTCCTCTTTATAAAAGAAATGATTTTTCACAACATATAATAGGATACTGAAAAATATAGGATACTAAAAAATGGTTTTCAAAAATAGCAAATTACTTGGTCGAATTTTAGGATTTTTTTATAAAATTTTTCGATCGGACTCCTCATAATATATTCAATGAATTTGAGGGATTGATCTCTTCAAAATTGATGACTAGAGATCATTCTTTAAAGAGCTTGTGAAGTCAATATTTTCAAAAAATAGATATCACCAGTGATATGAGATTTAAAAGATCGATCTCTTCAAATCGATAACTAAATATTACTCTTTGAATGATAGGAACTTGAGAGGCAAATCTCTTCAAGTCTCATGATTAGAGATTACTCTTTCAACGATAAAAACTTGAAAGATTGATTTTCTCAAAACCAATGATTAAAAATTACTCTTCGAACGATAATGATTAGTTATGTCTGACCACTATCATAACAGTACACAAATAAACGAAAAGATTGCTAATTTAGCATCTATTCTGCTTATCCTTGCACACGTTCACTAGTTGTGGATTAAATTTATTAATGTCCTAAAAGCTAAGGCATACTCGCACTTGAAAATGACCAATTAATTAAGGATTGATGAAATAATAAAAAGGTTAAAAAGGTTAGGGTTCTGTAAAGTGGGCATAGTGCACTGCTGATTAAAGAGGTAAAAAAAAAGATGAAAAGTCATTTAAAAATTCTAGATTTTTTTATTACAAGGTATGACTGCTTTTTCAACCCTTGATCCTGTAATTATGGAAGATTAATGTTGTTAATCAATAACAAAATATAATCGTACACCCCCTAAAAAGAATGCATATTTTTTTTATGAATCTCTTTCTTTAGTGAAATAAATAAATAATTGCACTTAGCTTTATTCCTAACTTGTTTAGAAGGACTTAAAGGTTATGATGATGATGATTCTTTCTGCTTTGGTTGCGAGGGTGTGGACAGGTGAGAGGTACCAGATCGCCTCTTCAACACGGGGAAGGTCTGTTGATTTTCCAATCCTAGGTTACTCTTGAACTTGATTTTTGCCTAAATCTTAAGCCAAACCCAGTGATTTTTTTTAATCAAACAAATAAATTTATAAATATTGGATATACGAACATATTACTATATCTCTCTAGTGTGTACTAATATACGAAAATAATTAGTCACTTGTTTTGCACTTGGAAGATAAGTGATGGAGTATGAAACATGTGCAATAAATGGGAAGATAAGTGATAGAGCATGACACATGCTTAATAAATAAATGGGCAAGTGTTTACATCATAATAAGCCAAAATGCTACATTTCTAACAATCACAACTACCGGATCTTAATAATAAGGGAATAGATTATTGAAGAGTATGTGAGTGACAATTGCTGATAAAAAAAATGTGAGTGATAAATGTGTGTGTGAGAATTATGTAGAATTTGTGGAATTAAAAGAATAAAATTATAATAAAAAATGAGAAAGACACGATTTTTTTTTAATAGAAATTATTTTGTGAAGGGTAATATAATCTTAGAAAAAATTGATTTAATTAACAATTTCTTTTTTAACCTTTGTTAAATTTCAAATGTTTATTTAAAATTTCAACAAAATAACGGAGGATATTTTAACCTTTAGTTTATTTTAAAACCTCAGTAAAACAATTGAAGTTTTTTAACTTTTGTAAAATTTCAAAGATTTGTTCTAAAAATTTCACCAAAATAATGGAAGTTTGTTTCACACTAGTTAAGTTTTTAAAGGTTTATTCTAAAATTTCAGTAAAATAACAAATTTTTTTTTAACCTTTACTAAATTTTAAATGTTTATTTTAAAATCTCAGCAAATTAACGAAGATTTTTTTAAGATTTATTAAATTTCAAAGGTCTATAAAAAAATCTTAGCAAAATAATGGAGATTTTAAAAATTTTATTAAATTTCAAAGATTTATCATAAATAAAGGGATGTTCTCTTCAAGATTAGGCATTATCTGCATTTCATTCCCAAAATCATTTTTTTTACCATCATCACATGAAGCTCTTAAACTCATTGCATAAAATAATTTTTATAATAATATTTATATATTAGTAATATTAATAATATTTATAATATTAATAATAATAAGTATAATAAAAATTATAAAATGATAAAAGAATTTATATGTGTATGTAATGGTTAAAGTTTTTTCTTTTTATTCAAGAAATTTGGTTTCGAGTTAATCTATTATTATTGGAGCTTATGTGGATGTATTTTTTCACTTTTACAAACCGAAAACAAAACAATGATTTAATTAATTAAATACACAACGGTGCAGGAATGTAACATATAGTGAAGACCACCACGAAGGTTCTCCAGGCATCAATAGCCACATTCCACCTCTTATTGTTACCAAAAGTCGAATCTGATTAGCAAGTAATTAATTTGCTGTGTTCATTTCGTTGAACCACAACTTGCAAGTGAAACACTAACCAATCAATTTGGAGTGTTCAAATTCGTGACTTTCAATCTTTGGATTTCTTTTTCTTATATTTTATGTAATTAATTAACAATATGATTGAATTAAAGGACAGATAAATTACACACTTTCTTCTAAGATCCTTCTGTGATGGAAGTGGTCACTGAAAAGAAACTGTTGACTTTTTAAAGAAACAACTTGCTTTAAATATCAGTGGAGCACTGACGATGTGATATAGTATTTTACTTCTTTAAATGCAATTTAATAAGCTTTTAAAGTGATATAAAACCACTATGTGGTTGGATCTGACATATACTAATTAGTGTTATTTCTTAAGTGGGTGATTTAAGTAGATAAAGTATGATATATTCACTGTTGGTTATTATATCCTGTCTATTGTGATCATAAAAAGCTTTGGCCTAAAATATAATGGAACATGCATGCATACATGGAAACTTCCAAGAGGACATCTCCCTAGAAGTTATGTAAAATTAAACATTAAATTGTACGAGGATTCTTTATTTGCAATGTTAATTTCTTATCTATTCTATATGTTTTAAAAATAAACACGTTCGCATCCTTCCATTCTTTTTATAATTCAAATTGATAAAGAAATTAACGTGTCATTGAATATTTAACTTGAGATATTGAAGGATTGCTTGAATTAGAGAATCTTGACTAGATAAATGATGAAAACCATTTTTTTTATATGATAATGAATAGGTATATTTTTATAATACGTTCAACGTATTTGATTGAATTTTTTTATGAATAAAAAATAAATAAATTAAGATAAACGTAGTACTTTAAGGTTTCTAACTCTTTTACATGTTTTATCATAAAAGTCTATTAAGTAACTAAAATTAAAATACTACAATTATAATACAACAAAAACAAACTTAACTTACTCAACATATTCATTGATATATTTCACAATTTATACTTTTATATTAAACTGGTATGACTTTTTTTTTTTAAATGATAAAAAATATTTTAAAAATTAACAATTTTAAAAAAATGTGTCTTTAGTTATCGATTTCAGAAATTCTAAACATAAATTATAGTTTCCAATGAATGAAGTGGATTAGGAAGACACCGATGCTATACAGCTATTTTTTTTCTCTTAAAAGAAAATTTTTAGGTCGTCAGAAACTCAAATTGTGTTTTCATTTTTTTTTTCTATTTTCCTTTTCTTCATTTTTTTTCTATGTTGTGCTTAGTATAGTAGGAAAAAGTTAGAAAGTAGGTAACTGTCTGCATTATTGAGTAAGATAAGAAAGCCAAATTAATTTTGGTGTTCTAAATCAAAGATTATTTTTAGATATTTTAGGTATCTAAAATAATTAATCATGATATTAATTAAATTAAATATTATTTTAATTTTTAAAAAAATAATTTTTATTATTAATAAATAATTTTTAAATTAGTATATAATATTAAATATTAATTAATTAGATTATAAAATTGGTAGTTAAAATTATGTATTAAATTTCATACATAATGTACGCATGTTTAATGTATAAAATTATGAGTAATTTGATTATTCTTGTTTTGTTTTTACAAAATTTAATAATATATAACTTAAATGTTAGATTAAAAATATATAGTGGAACTTCTTAAAGCGTTAGAAAATATGAAATACGAAATTATATAACTACCATGGCTGTATTAATTACATCGAATATATACTAAAGAAGTAGCTTTATCAATAACTATTCCTAAAAATAACTTTACCAAGAATTATTCTTAAACTAACTTAATTCTTCATCATTATTAAGAATGCAAGATTAATAAATACGCAAATGTCCAAAGGTTATATATGTAGAATAATTTTAAATATTTAATACTTAATTATAAATTAGATTATTAAAATTACTAAAAACTCTTTCTTAACTTAAATGTCCAGTCGTATGTGTCGTGGGACGAATAGTTACATCCTTAAACCTCATCCAAATGCGTTCTTACATAATGGGAAAAAATCCAAACCCAAACACAGTAATTCATTTAAAAGTATATATTTTTGTACGGTAGGTCAACCCGTAGGATTTAATTGTTATGTATTATTATTTTTTTGATAAAAAAATTATGAAAATTATATCAAATTCTATATATATAAAAAAATTATGTGGCTCTAATTTATTCTCTTTATGAATGTATAAGATATCTAAGAACAGTATATTTTTTAAGGTAGCCGTCCAAAGGTACGAGGTTGTTCGGATTACAGTGGAGAAAACCCTAGCCACAAGAGTTCCGTTAATCCGATTTGGACAAGGGTTCTGGATTTGTGGATACAAACGTATAGAAGAGAAACACACGCCCTAGTCATAGGCATTCTGTGGTTGGGGTTAACCAAACAAGAGTTAGAAAATGAAAACAAAAAAGTGAACGACTAATATAAAAATATAAACATGGCTTTATCGTCAAACTGCACTTTAACATGCTGAAATTAGAATTGTGGGTTCTCCTCTCTCCATCAATGTATCTGTCCACGTTCATAACAGCCTGGACAATGCGTACCAACTCACTGTACACCAATTCAATCCAAACTTTTTCTGATTTGATTATTGTTTGACTTTAATTTTTACTTGTCGTGTAAGTTTAAAACTTTCTTTATACTCGTTTTCACTTTTTTAGTTTGCAAGACCCCTTATTTTTATTATTTTGTCTGTGGATAAAGAGTCTAAATAAACAACTAAAATATTCATAAAACAAAATTCAGCCATCATCGAGTTTAAGACATTAAATACACTTATTATTTATTAAAACTTAAAAGAATACTCATAAATTTGTGAAAAAATAACCAATACAAGAGACATTCCGTATTAATTCTTATGGAAAGGACTAAAACTAACTTCTAACGTGAGTCTTTTTAAAAGAATCACAAACAATTATAATGATTATTAACACAATGTAAATGAAACTTGTTTTTTAGGATGATTTTATGCTGTATAATTATGCAGTAATTAGACATTCATAAATTTCGGTTTTGTTAATTATGTTCAAAATTGTTATGTTTCTGGATTTAGTATTAAGATGATTAGGTTTGTATAAGGATGGTAAAATGTTTTCTTTAATTAATTAATTTTTTGCTGATAAAAAAAATAATAACTAAATATCGATAATTAATAAAATTTTATTATGAATAGTTAAGATTAAACATATATAATTATTTAAAAATATTTTTTAATTTACTAAATATTAATTATATATAAATATAAGTTTGACTTAAATTTGCATATAATTGTATTTAATTGAAACAAAATTACGAAGTAGGTCTGAAACTATTATGCATAAAATTTTAAATTTGTCTCTATAAAAGATTAAAGGTGAACTCTTTAATTTTATATAATTGATTATATTATGATTGTAACTAATGTTGAGTGATTAATAAATGAATTATTTAAAACTTAATCCATTTATAAAAGTTGATTATGCTTTAATTTATAAGATTTTCATCAATTACATTTATTGTATATAATTAATTATAATAAAATAATATGCGATTGGACGTAAGATAAACTAAAAATATCTTTATAAACCAAAGAAATATAATCAAACAAAATAAAAAAAATAAAATTGAAATAATTCAAAAGCATGGGTTAAAATCCGAAATAAAACATCTAGTTGCGACGTGAACTTACTTCTGCAACCACAACGTCACACTCGCTGTAAAGTAATTCTGGAATTATTATCATTATTATAAGTAAAAATATTTTGTTATATGAACCTTAAATTTTGTCCGAAAAACATTCTGAGGACCTGCATCTCTCTGCAAGCCGAGACAGAAAGATTGGTGAGAGACACTCTAGAGAGGCTGAAATTCCGGAATTCAAAGTTTGGTCTTCATGCATACCTAATCTGCCACCACAGAGCCACTTCCTTGGGAATCGACTAACTTACCTCGTATTCTCTGGTGGCGCGTTTCTTTCAAACTCCGATTCTGTGTGAGCTTTTGTTCGTTTCCATCTTAAATGCATAACCAGGGCAAGGAGCTCCCAGGGTTTTGTTTTGCCTTTATCGCAGACTATTGTTTCTTAATTACGTCTCTCAATGCAACTAACAAATGATTTCACGTATGTTAAGGCCTCCATACCAACAGATAGATAGAGTCCTTTTAAGCTTTTTTAATTTAGTACACGACAAAGTGAACTTGTACCATTTTCATCTTATCAACTCTCACTACGTTTTAATCCATTTCTTCAATTACTGCTCTATATACATTATCCAATAATCAACTTTTAAGTTCTTTTCTTACTTAATCAATGATATTGAATTTGACTTCTAACTTTGTTGATGTTCCACAAGCATCATTACTCGGATAGAAAATTAAAAAATATCATACAATCAATTTATTTTTAAATGACATTGACTCTGAAAAAATAGTATAAATATAATTATTTAAATTTTGTAAATGACTAATTTAATTATAAAAGTTTAGTATTGGAGGAAATTTAGATTCGATAATGCATATATTGTTGTAAAAACAGAGTATGTATTGCAAAATAAAGTGCAGAAACAGAAATAGAGGATGCGCAGAAAAATCCGAACAACAACGACAACACTGCTCCGGAAACATCAAATGTTGTTTCCGCAACGCAAACCATTTTTGCGAAACCTTTTCCGGACGTCTTCAAAATTGAAGTCTTCACCGGTCAAAACTTCCGACGTTGGCAAGAACGCGTGTCCACCCTATTGGACATGTACGGAGTTGCTCATGCACTTACAACTGCCAAACCTGACTCAACCGCGACTGCGAAACAAGTTGACGATTGGATCCATGCGAATAAGGTATGCCGTCACACTTTACTCAGTGTGTTATCTAACGATCTGTTAGATGTTTATGCTTCTTATAAGAATGCGAAAGATATTTGGGATTCTCTTATCCTCAAATATACTGTCGAAGACATCGTCAGACAAAGGTTCGTAATTGCAAAATACTACCGCTGGGAGATGATCGAAGGCAAAGACATCAAAATCCAAATAAACGAATATCACAAGCTGATTGAAGATATCAAAACTAAAAGCATAAAATTGCCAGATGAATTCGTGTCCGAACTCTTGATCGAAAAGCTTCCGCAGGGATTACAAACAACAACTGAAGCACAGACAGAAACATATGTCTCTATCAGATTTGATCACCCACATCATCATTGAAGACACAAACAGGAAGGAGTGCGCTGCTGCAAAGGCCAAAGCTTTGTCTGCCAAAGCAAACGTGATAGAAGACAA
>Ga0123342_1005565_pt1 | contig 18132 bp, 19 predicted proteins | sample Turbeawhitnodule_FD_89960 | JGI IMG/M metagenome (GOLD analysis project Ga0123342, IMG submission 89960) | Root nodule microbial communities of legume samples collected from Mexico - Turtle bean Mexico white nodule | ecosystem: Host-associated > Plants > Roots > Nodule | place: Mexico: Nepantla...
TCGAAATCACGATCCGGTTCGTGATGCAGGCCCAGTCGGCGCATGACGGCGGTGGAACGATGATTGTCCGCCACTGCGAAAGAGACGATCTCGGGAGGATCGAACTGGGTGAAGCCATGGCGAAGTGCCGCCGCTCCCGCTTCCGTTGCATATCCCTTGCCCCAATGCCGCTTCGCAAGACGCCAGCCGACCTCGATCGCGTCCGCCGGAAGGAACGGTTCCAGTTCGGGTTTCCAGAGACCGCAAAAGCCGATCGGCTCATCGGTTTCCTTCAGGGCTATGGCGTAGAAGCCAAGCCCTGAAGTCGCAATGGCATCGCGAATACTGTCCAGCATCGAATCTGCTTCAGCGCGATCGCGACGAAAGGCGAAGAATTCCATCACTTCAGGATCGGAATTGATCTCGTGGAAAAGCGGCCGGTCTATTTCGGTCCAATTACGCAAAAGCAGGCGGTCCGTCGTTAAGATCACTGTCATGGTTTTACGAAATCGGTTTTGCGGTAGCCCTGGATATAAAGCAGGGCGGTGAGATCGCCGTGGTTGATCTGTATTTTCGCTTGCGCGGCAACGGTCGGCTTGGCGTGCAACGCGACACCGGATCCGGCAAGTTGAAGCATCCCGAGATCGTTTGCGCCGTCGCCAACTGCGATGGCGTCGTCTGGCGAAATGCCGAGCTTTTCTGAAATATCGTTCAGTGCATCGACCTTGGCTTGTTTGCCGAGGATAGGTTCAGAGACGAGGCCGGAGAGGACGCCGTTCTCTTCCAGAAGAACGTTCGCCCGGTTTTCGTCGAAGCCGAGCGTCTTTGCGATGGGACCGGTGAAGACGGTGAAGCCGCCAGAGACAAGCGCCGTATAATGTCCCTTCGATTTCATGGTGGCGATCAGTTCGGGGCCGCCCGGGGTTAGTGTGATGCGTTTGGCAATGACTTCGTCCACGACACCGATCGCCAATCCCTTCAACAGCGCGACGCGCTCGCGAAGGGCCGGCTCGAAGGCGATCTCGCCGTTCATGGCGCGAGCAGTGATCGCGGCGACCTTCTCCTTCAGTCCCACTTCGGCGGCGAGCTCGTCGATACATTCCTGGCCGATCATGGTGGAGTCCATATCGGCGATCAGAAGTCTCTTGCGGCGCGTCTCGGCATCCTGGACGACGAGGTCGATAGCAGCACTGTCGATGACGGCGAGAATGCTGGCTCGAGCGGCCCCCACGTCCGTCCCGTCCCTCAGCACGATATCGCAGGCGATTCCATCGGCAAGCCAGTAGAGGCCGGAAGCATTCACTGCGTCGGCCGCCTGCTCGGCGACCAGGGGCGTGAGAACAGGATTTGACGGATTGGCAACAAGCGTGGCAACGAGGGCCATGATGGAAAACCTTCTGAGCGCAGTGAACGCGATCCTGATAACCGGGCCGACCGCCAGCGGCAAGTCCGTGCTTGCCGTCGAATTGGCGAGAGAGCACGGTGGCGTCGTCGTCAATGCCGACAGCATGCAGGTCTACGACACGTTGCGCGTGTTGACCGCGCGGCCCTCGGAAGCAGATATGGAGGGCGTGCCGCATTATCTCTACGGCCATGTTCCGGCGAGCCGCGCCTATTCGACGGGCGCTTGGCTGCGTGATGTTACGGATCTGCTGGAGCGTCTTCGTGCCGAGGGACGAAAGCCGATTTTTGTTGGCGGAACCGGCCTTTATTTCAAGGCGTTGACCGGCGGCCTTTCGCACATGCCCGTGATACCGGAGGATGTGCGCAACAGCCTCTGTTCACACCTGCAGGAAGAAGGGCCTGACGAACTTTATCGACAGCTGCAAGAGCGCGATCCCGCGGTCGCTGGTAGTCTTCGTCCGCAGGATGGACAGCGGATCGTAAGGGCGCTGGAGGTTCTCGAGGCGACCGGCCGCTCGATCGTCGATTTTCAGGCGCAAGCGGGGCCTGTGATCGTCGACGCATCGACGGCGCGCAAGATCGTCGTGCAGCCGGAGCGAAGCGTGCTTCACCAGCGGATCAACGGCCGGTTCGAAAAGATGCTGGAGCAGGGGGCAGAGGATGAGGTGAAAGCGCTGCTTGCCCTTTCGCTGTCGCCCGACATGCCTGTGATGAAGGCGATTGGCGTGACGCAGATTGCCGCGATGCTGAAGGGTGAGCTGACCCGCGACGAAGTTCTGGAGCGGGGTGCGGCGACGACGCGGCAATATGCCAAGCGGCAGATGACCTGGTTTCGCAACCAGATGGATGAGAGCTGGGAGCGCTTGCAGTAAAGCCGCGAGCGGCGCTAGTCCTTATCGTTCAGGCTGCTGAGGGGCTTTTTCAGTATGCTGTCACGGAGGGACATGCCGGGTTCGCGACGAATGCTCCCTGCGACAGTTGGCTTGTCGCCTTGTCCCGGTGACGATTCTCCGCGGATTTCGCGTCTTAGAGCCTCGAGGCGACTGTCGATGGAGGTTTCCGGCACCGCGGCGGTTGAGTGCGGTGTGGCGGCTAGAGGCTCACGCTGCGAGCCTGCTCCCGGCAGCATATCGCGGCGATAGGGTTCGATCGGGGCAAGCGGCGGTGTTGCCGGCATGCGGGCAGCCATTGGTGCCGACGGGTAGGAAGATGGTGCTACCGGCCCGTCGAAGTCGTCATAGTCGTCTTCGTCCTCATAAGGACCGCTGGGCGGCATCGCGGCGGAATAGCTTTGCTGGAACGCCGAAATATCGGGACCGCTGACGGCACGCATGCGCGTCACAATCTTGCGCAGGTCGACGTTATCAGGATCCTCTTCGCTGACTTTCACATTGGCGCCATTGGCCTTGGGCAAGTAGCGCTCCTCGACGCGCGAGAAGCGCATTCGCATCGGAACGCTGATCGCTTCACCGAAGGCAATCGCCTCGCCGTTGCCGATCGAGGAAATGAAACTCGTCGTCGAGATCGACGAATTGGGAATCGCCGAGCGAATGATCTCCTGGTCGCGATCATTGGCTAGGCGCATGGCAAAGAGCGTCGAGCACTGCGACAGGATCGTCTGATCGAGTTCGCCGGGGCGCTGGGTGATAATCCCCAGCGACACGCCGTATTTGCGGCCTTCCTTGGCGATGCGGGCGATAGCCTGCCTGGTCGGGAAAAAGCCGAGATTTGGGTCCGACGGAATGTAGCGGTGCGCTTCTTCGCAGACCACAAGCATGTGGATGGCGCCGTCACTCCACAATGCAATTTCAAAGGCCATGCGGCAGAGAACCGAGGCAACGGAGTTCACGACCTCGGACGGGATGCCGGACAGCTGGAAGGTGCAGATCGGTCGGCTATCGCCAGGAATACGGAAGATTTCCGCCACCGTCTCCATGATCGTGTCGCTGATCGTGTTGCTTGAGAACATGAAGTGGTAGCGAGGATCGTTGATGGCGGCGATGATACGCATCTTCAGCGATCTGAGGAGAGGCTTTTCGCCACGGCCCTCGAGGCGACCGATGCGCTCGTCGATCAAGGCGAGCAGGTCCGCCATGCGATACGGAACCGGCGTATCGGCCGTGATCGAACTTTTCTCCGTCGTACGACGGACGAGCGAGTTGTCGCTGCCGCGGAAGGCACGCTTTGCCTCCGGCAACAGGTCTCGCAGAACATCGACTTCTTCTGGAATAGGCGTGCGACCACGAAAAACGACCTCGGCGAACTCCTCCAGCTTCATCAGCCAGAAAGGTAGATCGAGAGTATCGGTGTCGATGACCACGGAGTGCTTCGGGAAGGCGGCGGCGAACTCGTTATGTGGGTCGAGGATCAGGACACGCAGCTTTGGATCGGCTTCGATTGCCTTCTGCAAGAGCAGTGAGACGGCGGTCGACTTGCCGACGCCGGTCGAGCCCACGATGGCGAAGTGTTTCGACAGCATGGAGGGGATGTGGATTGCAGCGTCGATGCTCTCGTCCTGCGTGAGCTTGCCGATGACGGCCGTCGTTCCGGTGCCGGCATCATAGATCCGCATCAGGTCGCTTGCGCGAATGCGATGGGCGATGGCGCCGAGATAGGGATAGCGGGAGATGCCGGTCGAGAACTGCTCGCGCCCATCCTCGTCGACGCGGACCTCGCCGAGCAGTTCGGTTTCGATCTGAAAGTAGTTGTCCTCTCCTTCACCCCAGCTGTGACCGCCGGTGTTCATGGAGTAGACGAGGGCGACCACGCGGTTTCGATCAACGCTGATCGAAATCAACCTGCCGACCGACCACAGTTCGGCCAACTCTGTGCCGCCAGCTTCGGCGACTGCGGCGATGGTGGCGCGAGACCCGCTACACGCAACAACGCGACCGAGAAACCGGTTGCCCGGGGTCTGGTCATCGCGGCGGTCATGCTCGCCTGCCTTGCTTGAGGTGTGCAAGTCCTTGTTCAGCAAAGGGCTACTCCCTGCGGTAGCAAAAGAGGATATGAGCGAACGTTTAAGAAAGTCTTTTTGCCAAAGGTGGGCCGCTCACGCACACGTTCGGGCGGTACGACGCTGCTCGATTTTTTATTGCGGCATGCGTTGACGATGCGAAATTTTCTGTCTATCACTTCGCCCCATGAAAATCGCAGTAGCTCTTATCGTGGTGGGAAGGCGCATGGGCAGGGTGGTGTAACCATCCGGCGATAGCCACCCATGCGCTAGATGACAGGCTCCCTCAGGGGCCTTTTTTTATGTCCGAGATTCGGGCTTCCGGACCACAAAACTCAAATCCCAGCAGTCAAAACGGAAAACAAACATGACGGGCACGGACAATCAGGCAGCAGGCAATCGGATGACGGGAGCGGAGATCGTCCTTCAGGCACTGAGAGACAACGGCGTCGAGCATATCTTCGGCTATCCGGGTGGCGCAGTGCTGCCGATCTACGACGAGATCTTCCAGCAGGACGATATCAAGCACATTCTCGTCCGCCACGAGCAGGGTGCCGGCCATGCGGCCGAAGGCTATGCCCGCTCCACGGGCAAGGTCGGTGTCATGCTTGTTACCTCGGGTCCGGGTGCGACGAATGCCGTCACGCCGCTGCAGGACGCGCTGATGGATTCCATCCCGCTCGTCTGCCTGACGGGCCAGGTTCCGACCTCGCTGATCGGCTCTGATGCCTTCCAGGAGTGCGATACCGTCGGCATCACCCGCCCTTGCACCAAACACAACTGGCTGGTCAAGGACGTCAACGATCTGGCTGCGATCATCCATGAGGCTTTCCGCATTGCGCAATCTGGCCGTCCGGGTCCGGTTGTCGTCGACATTCCGAAGGACGTGCAGTTTGCGACCGGCACCTACACGCCGCCGGCAGCCCATGCGATCCAGAAGAGCTACCAGCCCAAGGTCCAGGGCGATCTTAACCAGATCCACGCGGCCGTTGAGCTGATGGCGAGCGCAAAACGTCCGGTCATTTACAGCGGCGGCGGTGTTGTCAATTCCGGCCCCGAGGCCACCAAGCTGCTGCGCGAGCTTGTCGAGCTGACGGATTTCCCGATCACCTCGACGCTGATGGGCCTCGGCGCTTATCCGGCTTCCGGCAAGAACTGGCTGAAGATGCTCGGCATGCACGGCTCCTACGAGGCGAACATGGCGATGCACGACTGCGACGTCATGGTCTGCATCGGCGCCCGCTTCGACGACCGCATTACCGGCCGCCTCAACGCCTTCTCGCCGAATTCGAAGAAGATCCACATCGACATCGACCCGTCCTCGATCAACAAGAACGTTCGCGTCGATCTCGGCATTCGCGGCGACGTCGGAAGCGTTCTGGAAGATATGGTCCGCCTGTGGCGGGCGCTGCCGAAGAAGCCGGAGAAGAGCCAGATCGCCGATTGGTGGGCCGATATCACCCGCTGGCGCGCGCGCAACTCCTTCGCCTATACCAAGAGCAATGATGTCATCATGCCGCAATACGCGCTGGAACGCCTTTATGCGCTGACCAAGGATCGCGACACCTACATCACGACCGAAGTCGGCCAGCACCAGATGTGGGCGGCACAGTTCTACGGCTTCGAGAAGCCGAACCGCTGGATGACCTCGGGCGGCCTCGGCACCATGGGCTACGGCCTGCCGGCAGCGCTCGGCGTTCAGATCGCGCATCCGGAAAGCCTCGTCATCGACATTGCTGGCGACGCCTCGATCCAGATGTGCATCCAGGAAATGTCGACGGCCATCCAGTATGAGGCGCCGATCAAGATCTTTATCATGAACAACCAGTACATGGGCATGGTTCGTCAGTGGCAGCAGCTGCTGCACGGCAACCGCCTGTCGAATTCCTATACGGAAGCGATGCCTGACTTCGTCAAGCTCGCCGAAGCCTACGGCGCCGTTGGCCTGCGTTGCGACAAGCCGGAAGATCTGGACGGCGCGATCCAGGAAATGATCGACGTGAAGAAGCCGGTCATTTTCGATTGCCGCGTCGCCAATCTCGCCAACTGCTTCCCGATGATCCCCTCGGGCAAGGCTCACAACGAGATGCTGCTGCCGGATGAAGCCACGGACGAGGCGGTCGCCAATGCGATCGACGCCAAGGGCCGCCAGCTCGTTTGATATCAAGGTAGAGGAAACCCACGATCATGAATGCACACCTTCAGCCGACGGGCTCTGCCTACTTCATCTCGCCTGAGACGGCGGCCGCCGAAAGCCATACGCTTTCCGTTCTCGTCGACAACGAGCCGGGCGTCCTTGCCCGTGTTATCGGCCTGTTCTCCGGCCGCGGCTACAACATCGAGAGCCTGACCGTCTCCGAAACCGAGCACCAGGTGCACCTGTCGCGAATTACCATCGTGACGCGCGGCACGCCGCACGTCCTCGAACAGATCAAGGCGCAGCTCGAGCGCATCGTGCCTGTTCACCGGGTGGTCGATCTGACGGTGCGCGCCCGCGAACTCGGTCAGGAACGGCCGATCGAGCGCGAAGTGGCGCTCGTCAAGGTCGTCGGCACGGGTGAGACCCGCGCCGAAACGCTCCGTCTCGCGGATGCCTTCCATGCGAAGGTCGTCGACGCGACCGTCGATCACTTCATCCTGGAGATCACCGGTAAGTCCTCGAAGATCGATCAGTTCGTCTCGATCACGAAGCCGCTCGGCCTGATCGAGGTCTGCCGCACCGGCATTGCCGCGATGAACCGCGGCCAGCAGGGCATGTAAGGCACCGTGCAGTGACGTCCAAGACCGCTGGGATCAGAGCATCTCCAGCGGTCTTTTTCTTGCCGGAGGCGGGAAGGCGGCATCCAGCACGGCCCAATCCTCGTCGGTAATGTCGAGCGAGACGGCGTCTCGGTTTTCGGCGGCGCGGGCAGCGCTCGACGTCTTCGGGATAACGACCACGCCGTCGCGCTCCAGCAGGAAGGCAAGCGCCGCCTGCGCCGGCGTTGCCTGATAAGCCTTGGCGATGCGGATCAGTTCCGGGTGATGCAGGATGCGTCCCTGTTCGATCGGCGAATAGGCCATGAGCGGGATCTGACGCTCCTGACACCACGGCAGCCGTTCGTATTCAACGCCGCGGCGCGACAGGTTGTAGAGAACCTGGTTGGCGGCGACATTGCGGCCTGCGGGAACGGTCAGCAATTCCTCCATGTCATCCGTATCGAAGTTGGAGACGCCCCAGGCGCCGATCTTGCCGGATGTCTTTAACGCTTCGAATGCCTCGACGGTGTCCGCGAGAAGATGATCGCCGCGCCAGTGCAGCAGGTAGAGGTCAATACGGTCGGTGCCGAGGCGCGATAGGCTGCGTTCACAGGCTTCGATCGTTCCCTTCCGGCTGGCGTTCCAGGGATAGACCTTGCTGACGAGAAAGACCTCATCCTGTCGCCCTCGGATCGCTTCGCCGACGATCTTCTCCGCGCCACCTTCGGCATACATTTCCGCGGTATCGATGAGCGTCATGCCAAGATCGAGGCCAGCGCGCAGGCTTGCTATTTCCCGCTTCGCCTCAGTGGGATTCTCGCCCATGTTCCAGGTGCCCTGACCGAGGGCTGGAACCTCTGCACCGTTCGGAAGTTGGATGGTTGGGATGGCGTCGTCTCGCATGATGGTCATTTCCGCTTTCGAAAAAGATTGGACGGCTCCGTAATCTTTCAACCAATCCTGTCACCATGACAATGATTGCGTGGAACGGTGAATTTGGGTCAGCTATGTTGACCTAAATCAATCGAGCCCGCCCAAGCAATCGCGGGCCTCTGGGAGGTCTCATGCCGCTGGATACATTTCTGGCACTTGTTCTGTTTGCCTTTACGACATCGATAACGCCAGGCCCCAACAACATGATGCTCTTCGCATCCGGCGTGAACTTTGGCTTCCGCCGCACCGTTCCGCATATGCTGGGTATCGGAGCAGGGTTCTTCTCGCTGTTGATCGGCGTAGGATTTGGACTTGGAGCGCTGCTGCACACGGTGCCGGCGCTCTATACGACGCTGAAGTTTGCTGGCGGCGCTTATCTTGCCTGGATCGCCTGGAAGATCGCGACATCGCGTACACTTGGCGAAGGCAAAAGCGGCGTGAAGCCGATGTCGTTCCTGTCGGCGGCAGCCTTCCAATGGGTCAATCCGAAGGCATGGGTCATGGCCGTTACCGCGATGGCAACCTATACCATCCCGGATATCTATCTTGCGAGTGTCCTGATTGTCGGCTTCGCCTTCGCGCTGGTCAACGTGCCGAGCGTGTCGACCTGGGCAGGGTTCGGCTCGGCGCTGCGCGATTGGCTGTCGGATCCTGTGAGGCTCAAATGGTTCAACATCACCATGGCCGTGTTGTTGGTGCTCAGCCTCTGGCCGATGCTAAAATAGTGTGATCGTCGGTTTGTTGAGCATCAGCCACAGGATGCCGATAACTGCGAAGAATGCCGGAAATCCAAAGGCAAACCAGATGCGATAAAGCCGGAAATAGGCTGCGGGCAACTCCGCGCGCGCCGCAGCTGCAGCGCGGGCGAGATTTCGCATACGGATCTGAATACCGACGACCGGCAGCCAGAAAAGGCCGGTAAAAACGTAGAGAAGCAATGAGAGGCTGATCCAGCCATCTGTCAGCTCCCAGCCGACCAGTCGCACCAGCAGATAACCTGTCACCGGCTGGAGAAGTGCGGCTGTCGCCGTAAACAGCGTATCGGCGATGACGACGGTTCCCGCGACATGAGCAATCAGCTTAGGATCCCGCGTCCCGTGTGCGAGCACCATGAAGAAAGCGATGCCGGCGCCCGTACCGAACAGGACAGTCGCGCCGATCACATGTGCCAGCAGCAGCAACTGTTCGAGCATCATCTTTCATCCAGAATAGCGAGGGCGGCCAGCGTCAGCACCAGCGACGGCAGGACTTTGACCAAAGGGCCAAGCGGATCGAGCCACAAAGAAGGTTCGACGATGGTGGCACCGGCAAGATAGGTCAGCGAGACCAACACCATGCCGTGCATTGCTCTGCGGGCGAGTGGCCGGACAAGGACAGCCGCGCCGAGCAGCATATCGATCAGGCAGGTGAGGACGGCCAGCGACGCGGCAGGGCCGGCCTGCAGCAGCGGCAGGAAATGCGTGGCGGCACGCCCAATATCAAGCAAGGGCAAAAAACCCGACAGCAGCCAGAATATCGACAGAGTACCGATCATCAGCGGCTTCAGGAGATAGAGCCTGGCAAACCAAAGATCCTGCACGCCGGCCGGGTTCATGTGCAAGATGTCCCGCGCCGACGCTGTAGCAATACCCGGGTCACTGTCGGCGTTTGGCTGGATGCCTGCCGCCATGACGGTCATGGCCGTGGAGCGCAAGGGCGACCGCCAACCAAGGCGACCGGCAGCGTCTGCGACCCAGGTGGCCGGTCCGGCAGCGACGGCAGGCAGGGATACCACATTTGCGTGCGGCAAACCCAGCCATTGCCGATGGAGGGTAACGAGTTGGGCGAGCGTCAATTGCTCGGTCGATGCAAGATCCGCGTCAGTGCCAGATGGGAGATGACCCGCGACAGCGCGACTTACCGCCGCCGCGACGTCGTCAAGTGCTACTGTTGCAACCGGGTTCGCTGCATGAACCAGCGGGATGCCGAAGGGCAGGGCGGCGAGGGCGCGCAGCAGGGCCGAACCACCATGGGCGTTGCGGCCGAGGACGAGGGCCGGGCGCAGGATGACATGAGGCAGGCCGCTTGCGGCGAGCGCTTTGTCAGCCTGACGTTTCGTTGCCAGGAACGGCAGACCGCCGGCAGCGCCGTTCGTCCGTGCGGATATCTGGACGATGAGAGGGCGCGTTTGCTGTGCGGCGTCGTACAGCGCCAGCATCGCCTTGTGTTGTGTCGCCGCCAGGTCGTCGGCAAGGCCGTCCTGCAGAGCGCCCGCGCAATTGACGACGGCGTCATGACCTTCAATGACCGCGCCCCAATCCTCTACACGCAGCATTTTCGACAGATCGGCCTCTATCCATCTGATACCCGGCAATTTCAGACGAGCGCGCGACGGATTGCGTCCGAGGCCAGTCACACTATGCCCGTCAGCCAGCAGGCGGGCTGCTGCCGCCGAACCGATAAAGCCTGTCGCGCCGAGAATCAGGATGTTCATGGCATCGAACTTAACCGAAAAGTTGCATCGGCAAGAGGCCTTGGCGAGACGCGCGCGAGAGCCTAAAGATAGCTGCAGATTGGCGGAGGAGGATATCTCGTGCACGACGACGATCATCATCACGACCACGACCACCACCACGATAACCGCTATACCGACATGCAGGCGCGGGTGAGGGCGCTTGAGACCGTTCTGACGGAGAAGGGACTGATCGATCCGGCGGCGATAGACGCGATCGTGGAGACCTACGAGACGAAGGTCGGTCCGCGTAACGGAGCGCGCGTCGTTGCCAGGGCCTGGAGTGATCCTGAATTTGCCGGGTGGTTGCGGCGTGATGCGACGGCCGCCATCGCGAGCCTCGGCTATACCGGCCGTCAAGGTGAGCATATGCGCGCGGTGTTCAACACCGCGGATACGCACAATCTCGTCGTCTGCACGCTTTGCTCCTGTTATCCGTGGTCCGTGCTTGGCCTGCCGCCGGTCTGGTACAAGGCCCCCGCCTATCGCTCGCGGGCGGTCATCGATCCGCGGGGCGTGCTGGCCGAGTTCGGCGTGATGTTGCCGGAGAATAAGAAGATCCGCGTTTGGGATTCGACTGCGGAGCTGCGTTATCTGGTCGTTCCCGAGCGACCGGAAGGCACAGAAGGGTGGAGCGAGGAACAGCTTGCCGATCTCGTCAGCCGCGACGCGATGATCGGGACGGGTCTCGCGGCTGTGGCGGGAGTTGTTCCATGAACGGCCCTCACGACCTTGTCGGTCAGATGGGCTTCGGCCCAGTCGCGCCCGAGAAGAACGAGCCGTATTTCCATGCGGAGTGGGAGAAACGGGCGCTTGGACTTACGCTTTCCAGTGGCGCGTTTGGCGCCTGGAATATCGACGAGAGCCGGCATGCCCGCGAAAACATTCCGCCGGCGAATTACCTTGGCGCGAGCTACTATGAGATCTGGACGCGGGCTCTCGAGGTGCTGCTTGAGCGGCACGGTTTCGTCACCGCCGGAGAGATCGCTGCTGGCCACAAGCAAACGGATTGCGCGACACCGAAGCGCGTCCTGAAGGCCGACATGGTGGCGGGCGTGCTGGCAAAGGGTGGTCCGTGTGATCGGTCGGTGACAACGCCGCCCCGCTTTGGCGCCGGTGACAGGGTTCGAACCAGGAATTTCAGTCCGACCACACATACGCGGCTGCCGCGTTATGCACGCGCCAAAACCGGCGTTGTGGAGGCGGTGCAGGGCTCGTTCGTGTTTCCGGACGACAATGCGCATGGAAAAGGCGAGAATCCGCAATGGGTCTATACCGTCGTGTTCGACGGTGTAGAGATCTGGGGCGAAGGTGCCGACCCGACGCTCAGCGTGTCGATCGATGCCTGGGAGAGCTATCTTGAGCCAGTGTGAAACGCGCTCGCCGCTGGCGCAATCGCCGCAACTGCCGAAATCCTCCGATGGCGAGCCGGTTTTTCCCGAGCCCTGGGCTGCGGAGGCCTTCGCCATGACGGTGCATCTGCACGAGCGTGGCCTGTTTACGTGGAGCGAGTGGGCAAAGACCCTGTCCCGCGAGTTGCATCAGCCCGGCCGCGCCGAAGACGGCAGCGACTATTTTGATTGCTGGGTGGCGGCGCTTTCGGCGATCCTTGTCAAACTCGGCGTGGCCGACGCCGACATGATCCTCGATCTGCAGAAAAGCTGGCAGCGGGCGGCGGAGGCAACGCCGCACGGCAAGCCGATCGAGCTTGCCAATGATCCGCTGCACTGAGGATCAGGACGGAAACTGCCTGTAGCATTCCTCCGCGACCTTTCTCAACACATCGCGCGAGACCTCGCCGGTCACGGCATAGCCGAGTTCGCCATCGATCCAGTAGAAGGTTTCGATATTGCCGGACGAGGCGAAGCGGAAGCTGGTCGATCTGTTATCGGCGTTGCGCCCGACGAGGACCGTCAGGCGTTCGCCAGCCTGATCCTCGTACATGAACATCGCACCGGGACCGCCATCGACGGGCAACAGGCGACCGCCGACCAGCTTGAAGCCGAGCTCCTGCAGGTTCGGAACCTTGAGATCCTGAACAGCTAGCCGCTTGCCGAGCCAGGTCGCCAAATGAGCTTCCTCATTGGCAAAGACCTCGACGGGATGACGGACCTCACCGGCGTAAACCAGGAAGGCGTTGCGGGCTTCGTTGGGAAGCGTTTCGAGTTCCGTCAGTTGCAGATCCGGCCTTTCAAACAGCGTCGGGCCGTAGTGGCCGCTCAACGCGCCAAGGCCGAAAATCGCTATGATCGCGGCCATCGTCGCCAGGCGCTTCGACCAACTTGCGGGCTGCCTGCGGCCAGTGACGAGCCCTATATCCGCGTCCGTGGATTTTTCATAAGCTGCGAAGAGCGATCGGATATCGGCATTTCGTGCCGTCCATTCCGCCACTCTGGCTGCATCGTCCGGATTGTCACTGAGCCACGCTTCGATGCGCCCGCGTGCCTGATCGGGAAGCTGCCCGTCGGCATAGGCATGAAGATCCGCTTCGGTCACGGTCTGGTTGATCTCGTTCATTTCGGTCTCCGAAGCGTAATGACATTGTCAGCCTTCATGCGCTCTCCTATCCGTTGGCGCGCGCGTGACAGGCGCGACATAACCGTGCCGATCGGGATGTCGAGCGCGGTCGCGACCTCCTGATAGGTATAGCCTTCGATGACGACCAGCATCAGCACCGAGCGGTTTTCCTCCGAAAGGCTGTTTAGCGCGTCCTCCAGCCGCGAACGTTCGAGGGGATCGGGAGCTGGATCCACCGATACGGTATCCTCAGCGTTGTCGAGTTCCACGAACGGCGCGCGATCCGTCTGGCGGCGGCCGTTGCGATAGAGATTCGTCATGATCGTCAGCACCCAGCCGCGCAAGTTCAGCCCCCGCCACTGTCCGCGGCGGGCCAGGACCTTCTCCACGCAGTCCTGCAGCAAATCCTCCCCGTCCGCGTCGGAGCGGGTGAGGCTGCGCGAATAGCGTCTAAGCGAGGGAAGGAGGGCCAGGATCTGGCCCTCGAAGGTATCTTGCCCTGGTGTCTTCAAATCGGTTCGCTCACGGCTTGACGAGATCCCAGTTGCCGCCGACGCCGTCACCGGTGATATCGCCCATCTTCTTGTCCTTCACCCAGAAATAGAGCGGCATGCCGTCCTTGGCCCACTGCTTGCTGCCGTCCTTCCGTTCGACAATCGAATATGCACCCTCCGGCTTCGCACCGCTAGCGGCCATCAGCGGCGGCCAGTTCTTGGCGCAATCGTCGTAGCAATTGGAAACGCCCATTTTGTCCTTCTTGAACGTGTAGAGAGTCATGCCGTTTTCGCCGGCAAGAACCTCGCCCTTGCTAGATTTCACCGCCTTGACGGGTGGGGCCGCAAATGCGGACGTTGCGACGGCGGATGCAATGGCAAATGCGATCAGCATCTTTGCGGATTTCATGGGTTCTCTCCTCACGTGTTGGCACGCTTGATTGCGTTGCCAGACATGAGACACCATCGGCGTCGGTTTTATTCCATTGTGATCGCCCGCTCGCCCAGATTTTCAGGGTTGCCTATGTCAGGCGAATCCTGCCAAGTCGATCCACGATGCAATTTGCTCCGCAACAAGATGAAGCCCTCAAGGCCGTTTCCAAATGGCTGAAAGAAGGGCGGTCGCCGCTTTTCCGCCTGTTCGGCTATGCCGGTACGGGCAAGACGACGCTTGCGCGGCATTTCGCGGAGCATGTGGATGGTGATGTGCTTTTTGCCGCGTTTACGGGCAAGGCGGCTCAGGTGCTGCGGTCGCGCGTCGCCAGCAACGCGAAGACGATCCATTCGCTGATCTATCGTCCGCGCGGCGAGGAGGCTGTCGAGGACGAGGAAACGGGCAAGACCTCCATCGCGCCGATGTTCTCCATCAACCGGCAGAGCCCGGTTGCCAAGGCTGCGCTTATTGTGGTCGACGAGTGCTCGAGGGTGGACGAGGCGCTGGGCCGGGACCTGATGAGCTTTGGAACGCCGATTCTGGTGCTCGGCGATCCCGGCCAGCTGCCTCCCGTTTCCGGCGGCGGCTTCTTCACCAATCAGGAACCGGACTATCTGCTGACGGACATTCACCGCCAGGCTCGCGACAATCCGATCATCCAGCTCGCAATGCAGGTTCGTGAGGGCAACGAAGTCAGCTACGGCGATTATGGCACCGCGCAGGTCATCTCCAAGGCCGAGGTGAACCAGTCGCTGGTACTCGATGCCGATCAGGTGCTCGTCGGCACCAACCGCACGCGACGCCGATACAATCAGCGGCTTCGCGAGTTGAAGGGTTTTACGGCCGAGTATCCGCAAACGGGCGACAAGCTCGTCTGCCTGCGCAACGATCCGGCAAAGGGGTTGCTCAACGGCTCGCTCTGGCAGGTGATGACATCGTCCAGGGAGACGACGAAGCCCGGCATCAACCTGTTGATCCGGCCTGAAGACGACGACATGGATCGCGGCGCAGCGAAGATCAAGCTGCTGAAGCAGGCTTTCGAGGATGTCGAGGGTGAGATTCCCTGGAACACGCGCAAGCGTTACGATGAATTCGACTACGGCTATGCGCTGACGGTTCACAAGGCGCAGGGCTCGCAGTGGAACAACGTCGTGCTGTTCGATGAAAGCTGGGCATTCCGCGATACACGCGAACGGTGGCTCTACACGGCTATCACGCGCGCAGCAGAAACCTTGACGATCGTGCGTTAGGCGATTTTCCGGTGCGTCAGACTTGGACGACGCCGAGCATGACGGCCTTGGCTATGGCTTGAAAGCGATTGTTGGCGTGGAATTTCTGGATGATGCCGGCTTCAAGTGATCGTGCAGTGTCATCTCGAAGGTCGAGGGTGCGTGCAATGCGCTGCGTGGAAAGCCCTGCCGCCATCAGTGCGAGACACCGCAACTCCTGATCCGTGAGTGCCGATCCGCTTTGATTGTCGTTGAGGGGTCGATCCTCGGTCGCCTCGCGGTCGAGCAAATCGCTCACCTGCTGCATCTGTCGATGCAATGTGGACATTTCCGCGCTGAGTTCGCGTTTGCGGGTTACGAGCGCATCGCGAAACAGAGCCTCGGCAGCCTCCTGCGAGTCGGCCTCGATGAGGTCAGTCATCAGATCCTGGATCACGGCAACCGCCATGCCGGCCTCGCGGCAAGCGTTGATGACGGCCATGCGCATAACGTCGCCCGGCTCATAGACGCGCATCAGGCCGATTCGGCTGGCCGAAATCAGCCCTTTTTCCTCATAGAAATGCAGGGTTCGATGGGTCACGCCGAAGGCATTGGCCATGTCGGCGATCGGTACTCGTCCGCGGGGCAAGTCGGCGGGGAGAGCCGCTGACGGGAGGAAACGGTGCCGCGGTCGCGTTTGTGTCGCTAGGTCTGAGGCGAACCCCTGCTTGTAACCTTCTGCCATGGTCCCTCCCATTGTGCTCATTGTGCGTCTGCAAATTGCAAAAGGGTGCGGTTGAGTGGGGTTCCCTCTTATCGTTCCTGTTCAGGCATCGAAGCAACTGGCGGTGTTCTCTTCGATATTGTGAGCTTACGTTACCCGTGATTGACGTATTTTGTTAGTATCAAAATTAGTGACTTTTAATTTGCAGGGCAGTCTGGACAGAAATTGCACCAGGTGAAGGCGATTCTCGTGAGGAATCAGCGTTGGAGAAACGCTTGATCGTCTAAAGTGCGAGGACCGAACCAGATGTACTTTCAGTGTCGCGCTGACGGGTGAAACACTCGCGTCATCACAGATTCACATGCATTCATGTACGAATCTCGTTGGCCCATACCGACTCATTGGCCTAGAAACGATCATCCTTCGCTTCATTTGGAATCCTGCCATGCCGACCACGCTTTCCGTCAATCTCAATGCCGTCGCGATGCTGCGCAACCGCCGCGATCTGCCGTGGCCAAGTGTCGAAGGGCTGGGGCGGATCGCGCTGCAATCCGGCGCGAGCGGATTGACCGTGCATCCGCGGCCTGACCAGCGGCATATCCGCTTCTCCGACCTGCCTGTCATCCGCAACCTGATCGATGATGAATTTCCGGCTGCCGAGTTCAACATCGAAGGCTATCCGACCGATGAGTTCCTCGAACTTTGTGTCGGCGCCGCGCCTGAGCAGGTCACGCTGGTTCCTGACGATCCCTCACAGGCAACCTCGGATCATGGCTGGGACTTCCGCAAGCACCGCGACTTCCTGACAGACGTCATCGCGCGGCTGAAGAAGATGGGAACGCGCGTATCGCTGTTCGCCGATGGCGATGGGGACGCCGAGGCCGTTGCTATCGCCAAGGCGGTCGGCGCTGACCGGATCGAACTTTATACGGGTCCTTATGGCGGGTGCTACGACGCGCCCGAACGGGCAGGGCCAATCCTTGAGGCGCTCGGCAAGACAGCGGATGCGGCGCTGGCGATCGGCCTGGGTGTCAATGCGGGGCACGATCTGACGGTGGCGAATTTGCCGTCGCTTGTAAAGCGTATTCCAAAACTTGCTGAGGTGTCCATCGGGCATGGATTGACGGCGGACGCGCTGGAATTCGGCATGGCGGAAACCGTTCGGCGGTTCTGCCGGGCGTGCGGTCAGAAGATCTAAGACCGCGAATAGGCGAAGGCCCGCTCCGGTGGTGCGAAGCGGGCCTCCTTGACCGACTCAGGCGATGAGGGCGGTCTTGTGCGCGATGAAGAAGTCCTTGAGTGTCTCAGGCTTCTTGCCGGTCAGTTTCTCATAGTCGGCTGTTACCAGATCGAAGTTGCCCGCGCGGATGTTGGCATCGGCGGAGACCAGCATGTCGGCGACGAAATCGGGAAGACCCGCGCCGCGCATACCCTGGCCAAGCTGCTCATCCGTGACGCTAACGGCCTTCAACGGCTTTCCCACCGCATCGGTGACGGTCGCTGCGATCTGGTTTGCTGTCAGAGACTCCGCTCCGGTCAGCGTATAGGTCGCACTTTCCTTCGTCCCTGAGGCAAGAGCTGCCGCGATCGCCCGTGCGCAGTCTTCGCGAGAGATATTCGAAATCTTGCCTTCGCCGCTGCCCGTGTACCAGCTTCCCGACTGGAGATTGTGCGGCATGCCATGGAGATAGTTGTCCATGTACCAGGCATTGCGGATGATGGTGTAGGGGATGCCCGTCGCCTTGATGGCATTCTCGGTGCCGAGGTGGTCCGGTGCGAAAGTGACCAGCGATTTGTCCGGCGAGGGCATCGACGTGTAGGCGATGTGTTTCACGCCGGCCTTTACGGCCGCATCCACTGCTGCCTTGTGCTGCTTGAGACGTTGGCCGGGGACGGCAAGTGCATCGGTGCTGATGATCAGCAACCGATCGACGCCCTTGAAGGCGGCTTCTAGCGAGGCATCGTCAAAGTCCGCCTGGCGGGTGACCACGCCCTTGGCCGCGAGATCTGCGAGCTTGGCGGGGTTACGCGTTGCGGCGATGATGTTTGCCGCAGGAACCTTCTCGGTCTCGAGCAGGTGATGGATGACCCTCTGGCCAAGCTGGCCGGCGGCGCCGGTGATGAGAATGGTCTCGCTCATGTCTTTCCTCTAGGTTCGATGAAGGTCTCAAAAAGAGAGTAGCTCTAGAATAGGAATTGACTGCAAGCTGTAAAGAAGGCAGTTTTTTCGCTCTACGTTACCAAAAGGGAACCA
>Ga0123342_1005566_pt1 | contig 18131 bp, 10 predicted proteins | sample Turbeawhitnodule_FD_89960 | JGI IMG/M metagenome (GOLD analysis project Ga0123342, IMG submission 89960) | Root nodule microbial communities of legume samples collected from Mexico - Turtle bean Mexico white nodule | ecosystem: Host-associated > Plants > Roots > Nodule | place: Mexico: Nepantla...
TCTTCAGGTTCTTGCGAGGAATTAAGGCGTGAAGGATAGAGGCTAACGTGGTGCGAAGCTGATCCAGAAGGAGAAACCTTTGACGTGGCAAGACTCTTGCACTCAGGTCAACCGGCAGGATCACTATTCGTGTAACAGCTTTCGTTCACGAGAATATAATCTCAACTAAAAGCATAACTGAAAATATTTAATTTTTTATATTAACAAAAAAACCACCTGCCACAGGCACCAATTATCTTCAGGTGCTAACCACGGGCTAACATTATGTTTTACGTGTGCACCCTTATCTTTGGGCGCTCCTCTTTTATTCTCAACAACTATTTACTATCATGTAACCAACATGCAAAATATTCAGTTAACAAACTTATGCATATATTTATTTAACTAACAACCACAGATATGCATATACTTATCTATAGGTTAATATATGACAAAACTTATTTAATTATTCCCCATCGGGCTTACCAATAAAATTGGGCCAAACTCATGACCTGCACCCCGGGCCCAATAGTCGAGCTGACCACTCACCAACCCAAACTGTGATCTGACCTCCCACGAGCCCAAATCGAGCTCTCCTCCCCGGTACACAAGCCCCCCAGGCTCGAGTTGAGCTTGGCTAAGCGGAGAGTCTTACGAGAATATAATCTCAACTGAAAACATATAAAAGAAAAAATATTTTGCCTGGGGTTACTAATATTTAAGAAGTATTCAGTTTCAAACTAAAAAACAACGTAACTTTACCTGGGGTCTCAAGCCCCTTTTATAACTATTCGTGTAACAAATTTCGTTCACGAGAATATAATCTAAATTGAAAGCATAACTGAAAATATAACAGATCAAGTTAGTACAGACTTACTAATATTTAAGAAGTATTCAATTTCAGACTCAGAAACAAGGTACCTTTACCTAGGGTCTCAAGCCCCTTTTATAACTATTCGTGTAACAACTTTCGTTCACGAGAATATAATCTCAACTGAAAGCATAACTGAAAATATTTAATCTTTTATCTTAATAGAAAAAGCACATGCCACAGGCACCAATTATCTTCAGGTGCTAACCACAGGCTAACATTCTGTTTTACGTGTACACCCTTATCTTTGGGCGCTCCTCTTTTATTCTCAACAATTATTTACCATCTTGTAACCAACATGCAACGTATTCAATTAACAAACTTGTGCGTATATTTATTTAACTAATAACCCCAGATATGCATATACTTATCTATAGCTTAATATATGACAAAACTTATTTAATTATTCCCCATTGAGCTTACCAATAAAATTGGGTCAAACTCATGACCTGCACCCGGCGTCCAATAGCCGAGCTGACCACTCACCAGTCCAAAACGAGATCCGACCTCCCACGAGCCCAAACCAAGCTCTCCTTCCCTGTACAATTCTTATATAATTTAAAATAATTACTTTATAAAGACCAATATAAATTTCCGTTAAACAAAATTGTTCTCGCCGGTTGACTCGAACGGCAGTCCCTGACCCTCCTATCTCCACCTGAGAATTGAACTTTCTCGATCGAAGAATCTCTCACCTGCAAAGACAAAGGGCGCCTTGATGATCGTTTGCACTCCGACGCTCAAGTCAGTATTAGGGCAAAGAAACACTAAGTACATAAAGTAGTTTCAGTCTTACAAACTGTGTACCTTGCTAGGGTTTTTAGTGCCCTTTCTATAGGTTGAAATTAGGGTTTAATTTTGTTTTGTTACCCATGTTTAGGGATCCTTAGGGAATGTCCATGCACCGCTATTTCGTAATCTTAACATAATCTGGCACATAAGACTTCTCTTAACTGCAGTGCAACGACTAATAGAATGGTCGCCTGGGTACCAACTTGTGCACCAAATCTCTGGCACCATCTATTTTGTGGGTGCCCTAAGTATTCACGTGCCATGCATGCAGGTTTCCTTGGAAACCCTAACCCTAACGGGCCTTAGCGCCTCCAAGGACTATTTACTCGTGTCGCGCCTGAATGCGCTATGCAAACCACCAGCATGGATCCCTCGTGTCTTAGGACTTCCTCCCATATCTGATGTTTTAACTAATAACTAGTGTAATTTTGGGGCCCACCTTACGTGGCCCACTATAGCTGTTCAGGCCACCGACGTCCGATCTCTCCCTCTGTTGGCGAGGTCCGATGTCAATCCCTAACGTCGATGCCCGAGGACTGGTCAGTAAAAAAACATATTCATTGACATATTTAACTTGAAGTTTGCTTTACTTTATTAGAAACATTATAATAAATAAGAAGAAAACAAAAACGAGTGAATAATTTATCTCGACAAAAAATTATATTCATTTATCTTGTTTACTTCGTCTTATATTTTTGTGAATTTAAAAAGAAATTACTTATTTATGTTTTAGTCTGCATTTTTCTTTAATTAGCAATAAAATTTAATAAATAGGAGTATTCAGAGTACTCCAACCCATGAAAAAAATCCCTTATGTTAGAGAAATAAGGTTTCCAGATAAAAATACCAAAACATAGTACATATAATTTTGATAAGGTTAAACCTGTTTAAAAAACATCATGATATCAATATATAATCAAATTATCTATGTTTTAGTCCGCATTAATTTTTAAAAAAATAGTTTTATAATATTTTAACTTAAATTAATAATAAACACTTCTTTTATATTATTTTTTTTGGTTTATATATATATATATATAATTTGAACAAGGGAACTGAACTTGAAAAACTGTTAATAATTTCCAATATTTTTTCCAAAAACAATTATTAAAATCATATAAATTGTGCGATTCCACTTCTTATTTCATATTTTTATATTTATAATAAATTTTAATTAATAATAAAGTGTTTGTTGACATGTATTAGAACATATAAATGGTTATTTGTGAGTAGTGCATTACATAGTGTAAAGTAAAGGCAACCAAGGAAAGAACATAGGTTAGGTGGAGGTGTAGTCCTAATCATTGTGACCACGTGCTTTCCCCCTATCACGCCTTTCACCATTTGGGTCTTAATTTTTTTTTTTTGTAAGAAAACCATATTTAAATAATATCTTTTTTATTTATTTTATTCTGAGAATATAATGTTTGAAAACATGATAAAAATAAATTATATTTTATGTTTCATAAGAGTTTAGTTATTAATAATTTTTTTCATGGTTAAAAGAGATATTGCCACTTTTTTTTTAAAAAAAAAAAACCTAATATAACGTTTTTAATTTGTTTCCAATAAATTTACAAAGGAATAAACTTTGAGAAAGAAAAACGATACGAAATTATGCTTATCGTTTTAGAAGAATAAATAATTATAATATATAATTTATCGTTTTTCTTTCATGTACTTGAATTTATAAGATCAAGTAGATCTGTGTGAAATCACATGATCTCCTTCCATTAAATTATGTAGTATTTCAAGTTTTTGGTTCACTTTGATAGATTTGGGTCTAAGAGAGGTGGTGTGTGTATGAAAACATTTTGAGACTCAAGTTAATATAGGTATTTGTATGCATATCAGATGATTTAAATAATTTTAAATGTTTATCGTAATGACATTCACAAGAAAGTTTCGTCTCAAATATTGTCTGTAATATTGTGATTAAAAAAATTTAAAGTTTCTTTTGACTTTATGTATATAAGTTTAACAACTATGTTTTTGTTTAACGAAGATAAGGAAAGGATGAACACAAAACATTCATCTTAGAAATATTACAATACTTTGTCTGATACTTATGGTTCAAAATATTCTGCAGTAAAACACTTCATTTTACACAACCTAAAGAAACAATAGAAACAGATAAACACGAAGAAATGATTATTGCATGTTTGATTCATGACAAAGATAAATATTTTTTGTCCAAAGAAAGAAACTTACATAAAGAATAATTAAGTTGTTTTATATAAATATTATAACATAGTAAAACCATCAAAAGATTTAACTAATCATTTGACAAAAATTTAATATCATAAGATGAATCGAAGAAAACACTTCATTTGACATGATTCAAAGAGTCATTATAAACTACTAAACATGAAGAAATAACTCTTGCATGTTTGATTCATGATTTTAATCAAAGAAAATAAATTTACATAAAGAATAATTGTCTAAATCAAGTAAGTTGTTTTATTTAAATATTATAACATAATAAGACCATCCAAAGTCTTAACTAATCATTTGACAATAATTTAATATCATAAGACGAAATGAAGAATGATCAGAGAGAATGATAAGACTGTAACTTAGAGTTTTTTCCAGGATGTTACTTACTCGGATAATAACAAAGATTCTTAGTTATTGTTGTGAAAAAATGCGAGACACAAAAAGGGAGGATTGAATTGTGTCTTAAAAACCTTTCATAATTTTTTGCAAATATCATATGATGGCATGTAGTTAGACAATAGTTTTATACTAGTCGAATGAACTAACAAATATTTTGAAAAAGTAAGTTTGAAAACTTCTTCTTAGGTTAGTGCAAATTTAATAACATGCAATTTTAAAAGGAAAGAAAAAAAGGAAAATACTCGATAATGTTTTTACTAGTTCCTCTGCTAGCTCAAACTAACGCTACAAGTTACAATGAATATTTTTTGGCTAATAGTCTTTCCTAGCTAACTAGTCAAGCATTCTTTAAACACTTAGCCACTAGACTAATTGATGAACATAATTTTATTCACACTTCTTAACTTTAACCATAAATTATTATAATGTAATAATAAATAAATTCATTATTTTAATTAATATTCTTCTAAATGAGTTTATTTGGGCCTTAATTATTATTTTTGGTAATTATGTATTTTTATTCCAAGTTGCTTTTTTTGGATAAAAACAGGAAACAAAATCTGAAATAAAGAATTAGATAATTAAATCTGCAAATATCTCAGACAAGGAATTGAATGCAAATTTCTGCAGAGATATTCTCTAAAAATCCTGCGATTAAAACTCTTCTGTAAAATCCTTCAAAAATATAGCAAATATACTTTGAAGATACTATTCAAGAAAATCTTTTGCAATATCTCTCACAGTAGTGCCGAAATAAATTACAATCAATGCATAAATTTGAAGAAAACTGGAAAAATATATATGGAAGAGAAGAAAGAATAAAATCTAAGACTGTTTAGGAATGAAAATATATGTTTAATAATTTGAAACAAGAAAGGAAGCATCTCATAACTGTAAAATAATATCATAAGGCATATTTTTAATTCGATTTGGTGCAGAGAAAATAAAATTATAAAAAAGACTTCAGAGGAAGGAAGGGTAAGTTTTTGGGGGGAATGTGTTTCATAGGAGCAAACACATTCTAGACCTAATTTTGTTTTCTCTTTTGTATTATTCTTGTTTGCCTCTACATGGAAGATCAAACCCATTTGGTTGACTCCTTTGTAATTCCCTATTAAGTTCTGAGGTTTTTATCAATAAAAGTTTCATTTTTTATTTCTTTATAGCAGTTGTTTTAATATTATAATCTCCTGAAAAACTAGTTTTTGTAAGAGGTTGTACTTGAACGCTTGATTGAGAGTCTTCCTTATCTTAAACTTTGGTTTCTTAATTAGTTCACATTGTTTTAATTAATTTCTTGGGCACATGATTCAAGAGAGATGAGATGAGCATTCCCATGGAGTATTCACATGGAACAAAATGGGTACTGATTAAACCAGTATGTTGAACAAGATGCTTTGATGCCTCCAAATTTGAGTATAAAACTTGAAGAAGCTATTGTTGTGTTTGTATGTGTGGTTTAGTAGTTTTTGAAATGTCAATTCACACCTAGTATTGATCCAAGCTCACTTCTATTTCACTGCTTAAATCTTGGCAACCAAAAGGTCACTGTTATTTTAGAATCAAAGGATTTGACTGCATTAACCACTGCCTCCTTCTTTGGAAAGCTAAGAGAGCATGAGCTTGAGATGAACTGACTTATTGATCAAGAAAATAAATAAAAGTATGTGAAGAGCATTACTTTAAAAACTGTTGCACAAAAGGGAGATCAAGACTCAAGTGATTGTAGTGATAACGAGACTCTCAACTTACTCACAAAGAAATTTGGCAAGTTCTTGAAGAAGAAGAACCGGGACAGAAGTCAGCCATCAAACATTTATAACATCAAGAAAGTTAATGAATTTAATTCTACAAACCACACTTGTTTTGGATGTGGCAATCAGGGACACATCAAGGCTGAATGTCCAAACAATGAGAGCAAAGAGAAAGGGGCTAACAAGAAATTTGAAAAGAAAGGCAAAGCAAGAAGAGTCTACATAGCTTGGCAAAACAATGATGATTCTTCCTCAAGTTCATCATCAAAGGAAGATGAATAAGCCAATCTATGTTTGATGGCAAATGAAGCTTCAGAAACCAGTAGTGTTAGTTCTAAAACTTCTGTGAATATTGAAAACTATAATCAACTTCTTGATGCCTTCAAAGAAACTCATGAGGAAGCTAACAGACTAGCCCTATTGAATAACCAGTTGAAAGGGTTAAACAACTGGTTGGAAAATAGAGTCAAGACCTTAGAAGAAGAGTTAAGTCATCCAAAAATTGATTTTGAAAACCTGGAAATGATTTACCAAAACTTTTATTGTAAGTGTGTTGATTCAAGCGTTTGTGAAAATTTTGATTCCCTTCAAAAGAAGGTTCACTATCTTTTAAAATCGTGGACAAGTTTTCCAAAGCCAATCCCATCTCGAAACTGTTATTGCTTCTCAAAATTGTGCTTTTGGCAAGGTTGGACTGGGATTTAATCTAAACAGCAAGAACAAACCTTTTTCAAAACCTTTCTCAAGTTTCTTTGAAAAACAACCTGTTGTTATGTCGAAACAATCGGTTAAAATATGCTTTTACTGCATGAAAAATGGCTATACTATTAAATTTTGCAGATTTATGAGGTTTTTCGTTCCTAAAGGTCTTTTGAAATGGGTTCCTAAGGTTCCTAAAGTCCCAGTTAATAACTATGGACCCACATTCATAATGGGACCAAACTTTGCTTCTTGAATTCTTTATTTTTCAGGTATTCTTGGCACAGTCAAGAAACATTGAGTTCAAAGAATAACTGTTCAAGCGAAAACCAACCAAAGTAATGATTGTCCTTATGTTTCTAACCTTCAAATGTATGCATCTTGCAAAGTTCTTTGAAAGTCAAGAGACATTCATGGCCCATGTATAGTGAGTAGTCATGTTCTCAACCTATGTAAGCATCTCATATGGCCATATAAACATCTCAAAAATACTTTGTGATTGAATCTATTGGGGTTATTTTTGTGCAAAGGTGTGAACAAATTGCATATTGCATTTTTTTCATCATTTTAAAAGGTGATTATTTATTTTTGGAAAATGTTCTCTCTGCTGTCACAGTAAAACAATCGGTTGAAAATACGAAACAACCTGTTGTTTTGCCTCTGGCACCTCTGCATAAAGCTGCAATAGTTGCTTACGCGTGATTATACTTGTTTCTGCTTTTTAAAACCTATTTTTGGTCAAATGTACATGAGTGTGCCTCGAAATTTGGTCATAAGAGAATATATTCTGCTGTCTTTTTGAAAATTAAAAGCATATTCAAAATTGTCCATCTTAGGGTTTGACGCGTTATAGTTTTCAAAACCATTTGAAGATTCCTTTTTTTCTCTAGCAAAAACAACCCACTAGATGCCACCTTATCTCTGCCATTTTTTTTGCTTATATAAAGGTGCCTTCAACTGAATATTTCACAAAACAACCTGTTTTTTTTTTCTTTGCATCTGCACCTTGAAACTGGTTTTCCTTACTGCATCTTCATAAACACATACCTGCATCATGGCCTCCTCATCTCACTCACCAAAGAGAAAGAAATCACGTGCCATAAAAAAGGCTAATCATCTTAAAAACTGGTTCACGGGTGATAATGAGAAAATTGAAAAATTTATGCCTGAGATTGTTAGAATATATGACTTTAAAAAAGAGGGGGAGGGGTGAATTATTTATAAGAGATTTTCAAAAACTTTTGAAGGTTTAATGAAACTTAGTGAAGAAATCCAGAAGAGGAACCAAGTTAGCCAAGAACACAATCTGTTTTAATGTGAAACACAGAAAAACAACCGGTTGTTTCTTCGATTCAATCGGTTGTTTATACCAATAGAATTATAAACAACTTAAAAACAAAATTTAAAAGAGATCAGAGAAAGAGAAATGCACACAAGCAGATTATACTGGTTCACTCTTACAACAAGAGCTACATCCAGTTCCCAAAAACCACTGGGTAATCCACTAAGCAATCAAACCAAATTACAAACACCACACACCAAAGTAGTGAGTGACCTTGAACCCTTCAAGAAACACACTACCTTTGGCAAACCACACCAAGAGTATTGATCTTGAACACCTCAAGAACACACAACACTCCTTGGCAATACAACTACAGAAATACAGAAGATTGAGAAAAGGATTACACCTGATCAAAGTACAGTTGAAAAGAATACAATTGCAATCCTATTCAACTCTCACTTGAAAATCCAAAGCTTGATGTGAATCTTGAAAACTTGAGATCAAATTTGTCAAACTGAATTTCTCAAAACTGTTTCTTTCTTTTCAGAAACATATAACAAACTATTTATATTTCCAAAGATTGGTTAAAAACATTTAATGAAGGAGCATATTCAGATAGAAATCATTTAAGACAGATTCACCAATCAAAACTGAATTCTATTAGGATTTTCAAAGAAACAATCGGTTGAAAACACGAAACAACCGATTGATTTGGTTTGATAGTTAAGTCAAACAAGTCAAACAGCTTTCAACCTTTTTCAAAACCTCTAAGAGCAAAACAACTGGTTGATTCGACAAAACAACAGCTTATTTTTCACTTAGTTGGAAAAACTTCTAATTTCAAAAAGGTTTCAATTCACATCAGTTTTAGATTCAACAAAAGAGTGAATCACACTTTAATCTACCTAGATCCCACCCACACACAGCAACAACATCAGTCTTTCATCAAACACTTTGGATTTGGATTCTTCAAAGCTCTTGATCAGTCTTGATCAACAGAGATAAGTAGAAAGGTCATAAATACCCCAAAGTTGATATCTTTCAATTGGCTAAAGGAGATTAGGAAGGCCTTGAAAGATCAGAAGCTCCGGAGGTTCCTTGAGATGTCTGGAAACACTTTTCCAGATCTTGTGAAGGTATTCTACACAAATCTACTTGTTGACGGTGAGAACATGTATTCACATGTCAAAGGGGTAGATATGAAGATTACTCCTACTATATGGTTTGGCATCACTAGACTAAAATACTCAGTACTAAGGATCAACAAAGGGAACACAAGTGTGGTGGAGGATTTCAACAAGATACAATACTATGTTAGTTGTCTAAAATATCATCACTTGAAAGTGAAGGGTTTTCATGTTGGTGCCTTAAAGTTGAATGAGAGGATCACTGCCTTCATTGTCACATGGATGCTCACTCCAAGGGGGAGTAATCATGTTGTCCTCACTAAAGAGGACCTTGTCCTAATCTACTACATAATGAAGAACATCAAAATCAATTGGATCCATGTCTTCATGAAGCATATGCTTGCTCTAAAACGACAACTACCACTCATAACCGTTGTTTTAGACCAAAGAGCGCTTTGGTTTAAAGCGACGCTTTAACTCATAGCCACTGTTTTAGAGTTGCTTTAATTTTAAAAATGTCACTGCGTTTTGATGGACAACATTTGACAATAAAAGCGTTGTGAATTATTATCGTAAATGAGCCTTTTTGGACTAGTGTAGCAACCACCATAAAAAAGAAAATAAGTTTGGATTTTACTAATGACATTTCTGAAGTATCAAATGTTAAAATTTTTGTTTGGACACCGAAAGTATATCAAATTACTTTAAATCATTGAAATGTACTATAAGACTATATTTTAGGAGAGTTCAAGAGTAATCTTCTGTATTTGTTCTCTTGTTGAAAATAAGTAATTTTTGTTATGAGATGTGAATTATTTAATTAAGTGATTATATCTTTATGTGAATGAAATATAAATTATGTTATTTAAATTTGAAAAAAAGTTGTGTCTGATGCTTTTAAATTCATTTGTATTTCAAAACACGATCCTACGGAACAAAGAGACATAAAATGCTTTTTGCTCAACGGAATCTTTCTTATATTACCTATAACTCAAAGGTAAGATACATCAAGTTATACTTAAGTACCTATTTAATAAACGTTTATTATTTAAAAATTTATGTATGAAAAACTTATCTCGACAATATATTTATTTAGAAAAGTAAATATAATTTATACCAAAGTTATACTACATTAGTCTAAACTTAACATGAGCACAGCATCAAGCCTGTGAAATTAGAAATTATTCCATATTAATTAATAATTTTGAAATTCTATTCTGAATTTACAATAACTGTAAATATTTAAAAAAATAATTATTTGTAATAATTTTATCTAACTCATAATATTAATTGTCCCTTGTAAAAAATAATCCTTACTACCCCAGCTAAAAAACTAACTACATTTTTAATTACATTTTTTATATCTAAAATGTTGAAATTGAAAAGTTTGTTTATAAAAAATAAATTATATATATGAGTATTATGTATTCCTAGACTTGAATGGAAGCAAGCAATTGAGGCAAATAATTGGAGGAAGTTGAGTGGTGTAATCTTATCTTTCCAAAGGACAGATTGAATCTAGTGTCAATTAATTAATTATTGTCAAAATACACGACAAGAGTATGAATCAAAGGCACCACAGCTGTTGGTCAAAACAAATAAATAAAATAAATAAATAAATCATCATAAGTATAAATAAATGCTCGTATATCTAATAAAATTGTTGTACCTCTGCTCAATGCATGGATGTTTCGGACCCTACATGATAAAAGGTTCTGGCATTATTACCAGAGCTGCACGTGCGAACTTGCAGTGGTCCCACGTGAACCTCCTGCATTATGAAATAAATGTCAAGGATCCTAATATAATTTAATAAAGTGTTAATTTTTTAGTTTTTTTTCTGGTTCAAGTTTTATATTTTCTTATTTTATAATAAAAAATTACTAAAATAATTTTTTATTATTATCTTTTAAACAAATTTTCAGTATAAATTATATGATAATATTACAATATATATCATAATGATAAATAAGTTAGTATGAATCTAAAATTCTAAACTCTAAATCATAAAATATTTTAAAAAATTATTTATTTTATAAAAATAAAAATACTGATATGATTTATTCTAATAATTTTTTTACCATAAATATATTCTAAAGTTTGAAATGAAAGCTAAAATCAATCTCACATACAAACATATTATTTTTCAGCACACATAAGGTAAATATATTTTTAAACGTCTTGGATAAATAAAAACAACCTACTGTTATTTGTATTAATCAATGTTGTTACAAGAAACAAAAAAATTTGGTTAATCAGACACATCAATTTATTTAGGGCATATTTAAATAAATTTCTTTATAAAAAAATTCTAGAAAGAAAAAGTATGCAAAAAACTGACTCTCCGATAAAGTAAAGTTGGCTTATACAAAAATTAATACGTAAAAAAAATTCATATAACTTTTTCAAACTTTTACTTTTAATTAACACAAAGAAATTTTAATTTTTAAAAAAGTTAATTTTATTTTCTTCTTACTTGTTCCTTTCCTATATGTATTAATGCATAAATTTGTCCAACACAAATGTTACTTGAAGGATCAAGAAAAAAAATCACAATAACTAGATCCTTTATCTTGTGTTTAGTTTTAAGAAGTTGGAGAATAGAAGAAGAAAGAAAAAAATGTGTAAATGCTTGGTAGACTAGAAGAGAAGAAAAAAATAAATAACTCATTTTACTATTACTCACGTTTATACTTATCTTTTTTCTCTTTTCTTTTATCAAATTAATTAAATTACACAAATTTTAAAACACTTTTTTATTTATTTTACTTTATAAAATAACTAAATATTCAATTTTATTTTTTACGTATTTATATTCTCTTAACTTATATATTCTCTATTGTCACCACTTATCCTTTCCTCATAAACCAAAGAGAACCAAGCAGGCGTTATAAACATGAACAAGGTTTTCAGTTTGTGAGCTATTTTTCCTCCCACCTTTTTTAGTCTAAATTGTTTTTTAATTTTCCATTGGTGGTGAAACAAGTTAAAGAAGAGACACATAACTAAGTCATTAAACATTGATATAAAAATAGAAGTTACTACATAAATGTAATAATCAAGATTGTTCTAATAAATTTTCTAAATATAAATTTACTAAGTATCTTCCTGTGGACAAAACATCAAGTCTCTTCTCACTGGGTTCGTATTTTCCTTTCCGAAGCTGATAGCGATGTGTTACAGATGAAATAGTATAGGCTTGTCCTTCTATGGTTACACTCTCCCCGCACTGCAAGTTCTGCTTTGAAAAAAAAAAAGAAATTATATTATGCATATGCCCCAACTGAATGTGCATCTACCATATTTCTTTTCATCCTCACAAAGTTATGTTGGATCATATCACCCATAAAGAAAAGAAAGGAAAAGGTTAGGTTGGATCATGGTATTCATAATTGAATCAATTGGGCAAAAATTGACAACACGACATGTGATCAATAATGTTTTGTTAAACTATGAAAAGGAAAGGTTTTGTTGAACGGGGCATGAACAGTTCTGCTTTCAGAATCTACTACTAATTTTCTGGTTTCAGAATCAGAACCATAAATAAAGGGAATGAAGAATCACAGCTAGAAAAACCAAACAGCTTGCTTCAATTTCCCACCTCATATGGACCCATCTTCCATCTCAGATAATATTTTCCCATTAAAAAATTGAGAGCAATAGATCTAAAATAAGCAACCACAAGTGCAATCTTGATATATATAAAAATTAATACACTACAATTTCATCATGCTTTTACAGTGTTTAGAACTCCAACATGTGCCTTGTCTTCAATTCAATTATATGCCTTCCTGCCTGCCCTCTTAAAAATGATGGTATCTGCCTTTCACACGTTCAAATATAGCAGGAGACGGACATATACTAGACCTATATGATACACAACTTTATTCTACCAATCTGCAAAGGTTAATTTTAGAAAAGCAAGTCATGAGTTTGCAACATTCCTTCTAAAGCATCCTTTCATGGGACATATCCTCCAAAGCACTACTAATCAGTCCCACCCCCTCTTAGAGAGAAGGACAAGAAGAAGCCAAATACGTTAATGGTTTTCCTACTTCAACGAATAGTTCACATCACAACATGTACCTAGGTGCAAAATTGTTTTAAAAAGGGGAGGAGGAGCTGCACTAAAGCTCTATTTTTTAATAGCTACGTTGCTAAAATTTCAGTGTTGCCTTTAAAGTAGCCATTCACATGGAAATGTATGCTTCAATGTAGAAATAACCCCTTTTAGATTGAGAGAAGCATGTGAAGTGCCAATCCAATAAGCAGGCCAGTGCTTCACCATAAGAAGTAAATATATTTTTCCTCTTAAATTAGTAGTTTTGGTCGCTAATTAGAGCCAACATCAGTTCTAGTTATTTCAGCAAGGGAGAGGGATGAGGTTCCTATTGGATAAATTTTTAAATAAAGGTAAAATAAATTAATAACTAATTTATGCATAAGTTAAATAAACTTTTAAATGTCAGAAATTTATAAAAATTTCAACATATAAACAAAATCTATCTTATGAAAAACTCTATAATTTACTCAACCATTCGGCCTAAAACTCTAAGTTCATCAAATTGCAGCTAGTCTAAATGTCAATCTTTATGGGCCATTTCTTCCTACAACCTATAGTTTCTTCATGCACCCCAATATTTTTAAAAAGACAATAGTGTCCCTCTGAGTTTTATTTCAGTTTTACCCTTCTCCCTTCCTTCTTCATTGCTGGTTGTTGGTGGCGGTTCATAGCGGCAGAGGCTTGAATTGTGGAGGAGCTCTGAGTGACGGTAGTGTAACTATCTAGGTGGTTGTTATATGATAACTTGAAACCACCTAGCACCGATAGTGTTTACTTCGTTGTTGCTGTAATGCTGTTTGTAAGTTTTTCCATTTTCATGCTATATGGGAGTATAGTATCCAGATAGGGTAATCCGGATTGTTCAATCTGGAATGCAGTCCCAGTCCCCGGATAGACAATTCCTGAATAGCTTTATATTGCCTTATAAATAATTTACCCCAAAATAATTACTTGCTTCTGGATTGAGCAATTCTGAAATATTTTCCTTTTCAGATACCCTAATCCAGAAGGTATTTCAACACCTTTTGGAAACAAAATGCAACAACAAACAAAAGGGGGAGAAAGGTTACCTTTGTTGGACAACAATGCATGAAAGTGTGCATGAATCACGATGGTGGTGGAAGTGGTAGAAGTGGCACTGCTTCGAGGTTCCCCAGAGGCAAAACCAAATGGAGGGGCGAAGGAGAGGCAACGAAAGTGCAGGAAAGGTTTTTGTTAAATATTTCTCAAGGGTATTTTGGTCATTGCATTAAACAGATAAGGGTGCACAATACAGTACGAGAGTGCAGGAAGAAACAGCCATCTTCATGACTTTGAATGGAAATTGTTGGATGTGATCCGATTAGCAATCGGACAAACTTGTAAAACCTTTACATTAGCTACTAACTTATTAGAGCTTTTCAATTGTAAAACCCTATCTTTAAAGAAAGTGTTTTGTGATTTGTTCAATGCATAGGCAATTAAGAACTTATATGAGGAAAGTTTTGCCAAAGTCAAGGTGTATAAGTAAATTTTAAGTAACTTGAAATGTTTGATTCATTTTATCTCCTTGATTTTTTTCCTTTCATAAGTGCTTGTTCAGAAACATAAGTTAAACTTAAATGATGACTTACAGAATAAGATAAGTATTTACATGCGTGCTAAAATATTGTTCCTGTATTCATTCAAGCCATGTGTGCTTGTCATCATATTATGCTCAAAACTCTTCAAATCTCTTTCTGCAATACCTTATACTTGTCTGGGTTTACACAATGTCTTGTGTATATGAAAATCCAAGGAAAGTATTTGATCCTACATTGTACCTCAGATTCTGGGTACAGTATGAATTATGTAGAGCAAATTATCTACTCCTTTGACAAATTCCTGTTTCGGATGTCCTTCATAGCTTTTCTATCATATCAAACGACCAAAGTCTTGGAGATAACTCTAGCACCAAAGAGCATTGCCGAAAAGTTTCTTTGGTATATATGCAAGTTCTGTATCAAATAACTTTTATTTAAGCTTATTGAACCTAAGACATTCCTCATAAGAAATGCAGCAATGTAAGTCCACTGGTTGCATTTTAGTAGTTATTACAATATTATGGTTACCTATGTTAAGGGGCTAGTAATGTAGGATTATTGGTAAAAACAGAAACTTTAAGCTAAAGTTTTACAACATATTAATCAGATCATGTATACAAAACCAGATACCACAATATTCAGGGGAGTTCTCTATGTCTCTTCTTCACATATATCCCAAAAATTTTATCATAGTCATACTAAAGATAAAACTCTAGTTGATCCAAAGTAAATATCCGAGACAAAAGTGTGTAGAGTTTATGGTCATTGCTAAATTTATACTAAGCTTCAGTTCCCATAGACTGTGATTCTATTCTTGGTTATTGTTCACAATATGAACACTTCTTAACAGCATTTTTTAGTCCTTCCTACGTTTTGCTTCAATGGCCAAGAATCATAAAGAACATTCATTTGAAAATATCCCTCCAAATTACATAAACCTTATAACTACATTATTTTCAGTTATGTAACCTGGTGAAGACAAGACCAGTTAATTGACACTTTTACACCAGTGAGCTTCAGGAATGTACCGATTCAAAGAAAATAGCAATAATTAAGAATTTGCTTGCTGATATTATGCCATTTTTACAACAAAGGCTACATAATAATAAGGTAAAGGAGGCCAATCAAATCACCCGTACTGTAATGTGTTAGGGAATGCTAGGAAGGAGGGAATAAGAAGGAAGAACTTTTCTATTATATTCTTAAATTAAGAAATATATAATATTGTTCCAACAATTGTAAGTTCACTCGAGTCACCAAATATGAGGTATTGTTTGCTTTTGGAACTTGTACCTAACTCCGTTAGATTAAGGGATAAGAGTAAATGTAAATTACACTTGGTCACTGCTAAATGATAGAGGACCTTTAGGTGTAGTGGAACAAATATACTATAAAAACAAATAAAAGATTTTGGATTGATATAGTTGTAAAACTTGGCTCGATCTGGACAGATTGATCGGTAAATAGGTGAAAATAATCAGTCAGGTAACTAGCTCAAACAATCAGTCATGTAGGTTATTGGATTAATTGTGCACTTAAGCCACTCTAAAACTGGCTTATTAACTCAAAACCAGTTTGGGTTAGTGAATTGAAGTGGTTTGCAAAATCTTCCACCAGAGTTGGTTAAGTATGTGACTATAATGAACTCAAATAACGTCAACTACTAGATGTTTGTTATAACTTACAATTAGGAATCACATTCTTTTTATCACATTTAGAGTAAATAATCTATGTACCTAGGGTGTAAAGAGTTTTTACACGATCATTCAATGACGAATGATTCTATTATGTACTCAATTACATGTTTTTTTATTGGTTCACTAGGAATGAAAAAATACAAAAAGAATGAGTGACAAAGACAACACCAGTGGAAGGGGATATCCACCAATTCTATACCAACTTAAATCGCGAGGGAGAACACAGAGATCAGTCCCTGTGTTCAAGGGGATACTCTTAATAAAAACGCTATGCAGTCAAATTTCATTGAATAAGTATAATTATACTGACATTTTATGAAGAGTTTGTTGACATGTAATAACAAATGCCTTTAAAATTGTATTAAACTATTTCGTCTAACAGAAGAGAAGAGACTCTTTGCCTGAGGCTTGGCTTCGGACCCATCCAAATGTACCAACCATTACTCATTAGATAGACAGAATTTGGAAGAAGGGGTTCTAATTTAAAGTTTCAATGATGAATTATGAAGATTGAAGCTTTGGAATTGATATTAAAAAATAAAAATGAATGAATGGCAGGCACTTACAGGGGGTAAGCAACGAACGCCGAGACACTTGGGTGGAGGAGTTATTTCAACCACTTTGTAGGGATAGATGCTACCTCGTTCCCTGTCTCTGTCTCTCTTCCTACTGCACGAAACCTCAAACGACATGGTCTGCTAAAAGAGTGAAAACCCATAAAGAAATAAAGAAGCATGGAGAAGAACGAAAAGCAAGTGAATGCGGTACCTTGTGGCATGAAGCGACACCCATGTTCCACGACGCCATTGACGTATGAGAACTGATGTTGGTGTGCGTCGGAGCTACAATTAGCTTCTCTTCTTTCTCTTCTCCTCTATTCTCCTCCCGCAAGATGGCAACAGCAAAGCCAGAAATTTTCAGATTTTTTTTGTGGTGGGACAATACTCTTAAATTTCTCAAAATAGTTTTTCTAAAAAAAAAAAAAAAGTTAATGTTTGTTTACTTAATGTATTTTTAATGTCTTAAATTTTTCATATAAAACGTTCAAATATTTTAACCTAAATTAGATATTAACTAATGTTGTGTTTTGTTGAAGCAATATTATGTACACGACAAATTGAAGGCCCAAAATTTGACTATTTGTATCCAGTGATTAAGTATTGATCAGCCCCATGAGCTAAAAAAAAGAGAAGAAAGAGCTGACAACAAATACAAATTTATTTGTCCTCTAACCATGCATGTGAAATAATAACATTCAGCAATGTCATTTTTTTGCCTTGTATATAAAATTTAAATTTTAATGTAAATTATACTATAGATATTTCTTATATAAAAAAACATATTATAATATTAATTTATATAAATATGTGGGGGTAATATTTTTATTATGTTTTATATTTTTCCTAACATTTGAAATATATATATATATATATTGATCCTGCCTGTTGACCGGAACGCTGGAAACTGCCTCGTCAAAGGATCGGCGGGCGCACCGCTTCTCACCTCCATTCCTCTTCGGGATCTACCTCAAGAACCTGCAAAGAAACAGTACGGCGCCGCTGCGGGACGCTCAAGTCAGTGACGGTATCACCAAAAACTAAGAGAACAAGAACCGTGCAAATCCTCTCTCACAGTCAGCTCTAACTCGCAAGCGTAAAGTGTATGAACTGAACGTGCGTACCTCAGAAA
>Ga0123342_1005567_pt1 | contig 18130 bp, 11 predicted proteins | sample Turbeawhitnodule_FD_89960 | JGI IMG/M metagenome (GOLD analysis project Ga0123342, IMG submission 89960) | Root nodule microbial communities of legume samples collected from Mexico - Turtle bean Mexico white nodule | ecosystem: Host-associated > Plants > Roots > Nodule | place: Mexico: Nepantla...
AAACATAAAAAAAATTATATTAAGTGAATTATTTATATGTATTATATATATATATATATATATATATATATATATATATATATATATATATATATTAACCGTGTCAGAGAAAGATTTAATAAAAGTATTGAAGAAATTACTAAAAAACGTATTAGAAGAAAAAAACCTAAAAACCGTGTACCACAGACAGTGAATCCATTTCTAGCAAAAAATCATAGCACATATATAGGGTAAGTGGGAAAGCGGGGAAAATAGAGAAAGTCAAAGGATGAGAAAACATAAACGTGAAGTGAGAATAAGAGAGAAAAAATCAAGGAAAACACATAACACAAATGTAACGTTTGGGAGATAGCAGGAAAAGCAGAGAAACCCAATGAGAAAACTTAAACGAAAAGTGAGAATGAGAGAGAAAAAATAAGGAAAAAGTGAAAATCGTGAATGGTGTACGTGGCCTTCTCACAGCGTGGCACGTGTTCATTGTAGAGTGAGTCATGCATATGTGTTGAATGATTGACACGTGCAAAAAAAATTATTTTTGGTATAAATTGTTTTATAATTTTTTTAGCAGAAATCTATGGTGTAAACACATGTCAAAACTTACCTTGGAAGTAGGTTCTATGTGTATTATGTATAGATAAATCGTGTCAGAGAAAGATTTAATAAAACTATCGAAGAAATGTTAAAAGTATGTATTACGGTGAATCCATTTCTAGCAAAATTCATAGCACATACATAGGGTAAGTGGGAAAGCGGAGAAAACAGAGAAACCCAAAGGATGAGAAAACATAAATGAAAAGTGAGAATAAGAGAGAAAAAAACCAGGGAAACCACATAGCACAGGTATAAGGTTTCATAGAAAGCAGGAAAAGCAGAGAAACCCAATGAGAAAAGGTAAACGTGATGTGAGAATGAAATTGAAAAAATAAGGAAAAAGTGAAAATCGTGAATGGTATATGTGGCCTTCTCACAGCGTGGTACGTGTTCATCATAGAATGAGTCATGCATACGTGTTGTATGATTGCCACGTGCAAAAAAAAAATATTTTTGGTAAAAATTGTTTTAGAAAGTTTTTACTTAAATTTGTGGTGTAAACTCATGTCAAATCTTACCTTGGAAGTAGGTATATATATATATATATATACTAACAGTGTCACAGAAAGATTTAATAAAAGTATTGAAGAAATGTTCAAAAAAGTATTAGAAAAAAACCTAGACACTGTATACCACAGACGGTGAAGCCATTTCTAGCAAAATTCATAGCACGTATATATGGTAAGTGGGAAAGCAGGGAAAACCGAGAAACCCAAAGGATGAGAAAACATAGACGTGAAGTGAGAATAAGAGAGAGAAAAATAAGGGAAAACACATAACACAAATGTAAGGTTTCAGAGAAGACAGTAAAAACAGAGAAACCCAATGAGAAAACGTAAACGTGAAGTGAGAATGAGAGAAAAAAATTTAGGGAAAAGTGAAAGCCATGAGTGGTGTACATGGCATTCTCACAGTGTGGCACATGTTCATCGTAGAATTAGTCATGCATATGTGTTGTATGATTGTCACGTAAAAAAATTCTATTTTTGGTAAAAATTGTTTTATAATTTTTTAGCAAAAATCTGTGGTGTAAACACGTGACAAAACTTACCTTGGAAGTAGGTTCTATGTTTATTATATATAGATTAGCCGTGTTAGAGAAAGATTTAATAAAAGTATTGAAGAAATGTTAAAAGTATGTATTAGAAGAAAAAAACTTAGACACTACGGTGAAGCCAATTCTAGTAAAAATTATAGCACATATATAGGATAGCTGGGAAAGTGGGGAAAACAGAGAAACCCAAAGGATGAGAAAACATAAACATGAAGTAAGGATGAGAGAGAAAAAATCAGGAAATAAACATAGCACAAATGTAAGGTTTCAGAGAAAGCAGGAAAAACAGAGAAACCCAATGAGAAAACGTAAACGTGAAGTGAGAATGAGAGTGAAAAAGTAAGGAAAAAGTGAAAACCGTGAGTGGTATATGTGGCCTTCTCACAGCGTGACACGTGTTCATTGTAGAGTGAGTCATTCTATGATTGACACATGCAAAAAAATCTATTTTGGTAATAATTGTTTTAGAATTTTTTTTGTATAAATGTGTAGTGTAAATTCATTTCAAACTTACATTGAAAGTAGGTTCTATGTGCCAGAGAAAGATTTATTAAAAGTATCGAAGAAATGTTAACAACATGTATTAAAAGAAAAAAAACCTAGACATTATGTACCACAGACGGTGAAGCCGTTTATAGCAAAAATGATAGCACATATATAGGGTAAGTGGGAAAGTGCGGAAAATAGAGAAACCCAAAGGATGAGAAAACATAAACGTGAAGTGAGAATGAGAGAAAAAAATTAGGAAAAAGTGAAATATGTGAGTGGTGCACATGACCTTGTCAGAACGTGGCACATGTTCATCGTAGAGTGAGTCATGCATATGTGTTGTATGATTGACACGTGCAAAAAAATTTATTTTTGGTCAAAATTGTTTTATAATTTTTTTGGCAGAAATCTGTGGTGTAAACACGTGTCAAAACTTACCTTGAAAGTAGGTTTTATGTGTATTGTATATAGATTAATCGTGTTAGAGAAAGATTTAATAAAAGTATCAAAGAAATGTTAAAAGCATTTATTAGAAGAAAAAAACCTAGACACTGTGTACCACATACAGTGAAGCCATTTCTAGCAAAAATCATAGCACATATATATGATAAGTTGGAAAACGGGGTAAACATGAGACCCAAAGGATGAGAAAACATAAATGTGAAGTGAGGATGAGAGAGAAAAAATCAACATAGCACAAATGTAAGGTTTGAGAGAAAGCAGACAAACTGCGAAACCTAATGAGAAAATGTAAACATGAAGTGAAGACGAGAGAGAAAAAATCAGGAAAAAATGAAAATCGTGCGTGATGTATGTGGCCTTCTCACAACATGATACATGTTCATCATAGAGTGAGCCTTGCATATGTGTTGTATGATTGACACGTGCAAAAAATTCCATTTTTGGTAAAAATTGTCTTAGAATTATTTTGTAGAAATTTGTTGTGTAAACACATGTCAAATCTTATCTTGAAAATAGGTTCAATGTGTATTATATATATATATTAACTGTGTCAGAGAAAGATTTAGTAAAAGTATTGAAGAAATGTTGTATTAGAAGAAAAAATCATAGACAATGTGTACCACAGACGGTGAATCCATTTTTAGGAAAAATCATAGCACATATATAAGGTAAGTGAGAAAGCGGGAAAAGCAGAAAAACCCAAAGGATGAGAAAACATAAATGTGAAGTGAGGATGAGAGAGAAAAAATTAGGAAAAAAGTTAACACAATGTAAGGTTTTATAGAGAAAGCAAGAAAAATAAAGAAACCCAATGAGAAAACATAAACGTAAAGTGAGGATGAGAGAAAAAAAATTAGGGAAAAATTAAAACTGTGAGTGGTGTACCTAACCTTCTCACAACGTAGCACATGTTCATCGTATAGTGAGCCATGCATATGTGTTTTACATGTGTAAAAAAATTTACTTTAGGTAAAAACTGTTTTAAATTTTTTTTTTACAAACATTTGTAGTGTAAACACGTGTCAAAATTTACATTAAAAGTAAGTTCTATTTGTATTATAGATAGATATTAATATGTAATAATCAATGAAGTGTATCCTACATATAATATATATGATATAATCAATTATAATGTTATATAATATAATAAGTAAAATGATAATAACAAATAAATAATAATAAAATTATAATTTAATATTTAATTAAGATTAATTTATAATAAAAATAATATGGTCATTTTATAAATATTTAATTATTTTAATTATTTTTAAAATTTACTACATCAAACATTTACAAACTTTTTATTTATTTATTTTTACTTTCTAGTTCTTTTCTTAATCAAAATAATCACATTTTTAATTTCTTTTGTTTCTTATTTTCACTTTTCAATCCAACGACAAGAAATATATATGTAATTGTATAGGGTCTGAACATTACCTGCTAACAATTGAATCCTCTTCCTTGATTATATTTTATTCTTTTTCTTTCTTCTGTTTGGTCCTCAACTCTCCGTCGGCAGTGCACCTACCAAATGTTTTCTAAGTAAGTACTCATTGTTTGAACATAGTTAATGTATTAATAAAATATACCTTATTATTGTATAATCATGTTTATTTATAAAGTTTTAATGGACTACATTTAATGTGTATTACAACTTAACTGAAATTACTTAATTTGGTGCATATTTTCTTAATTTACCTTAGTGCATTAAATCTGGTTGGTCAAACAACATCCTCCTATACCACATAATGTGCTTTGTCCACTCTCCGACCGATACAATATATATATCAAATTTTTTATGAATAAATTTTAAAGGTTTCAATCTAATCTTCAATATAACATGCATAATATTATTTATAATAATAATATTTGTGGTGATATTAGTTTAGGACGTTAGGTTATGGTTATTAAATGACAAATGTTGTTTTTGATTATTATGATATGACATTTTATTGAATTTTTAGTTCAGTTTATCTAAATGTACTTTTATTTTTATTATATTTTTGTCTGTTATTTTTTGGGCTACCTTTTTTATAAAAAAAAAAAGCTGTGAAAATGAAGTTGACTTGAATAAATTAATATATGAAACATTAGGTTAACTAAAAAATATTATGACATAAATCAAATGAGAGACTTTCTTTACTTACTCTATTTAGTTTAATGAGTTTACTTTAAGCCAACTCTAAATGTTTTATACAATAATAATTAAATTTAAAAGGATAATAGTGTTATTTTATTAAAATATATACAAGTATTTAATTTATACATTAAACCATTATATATAATATTTAAAATTAATTATTTATTTTTAAAACAATACACAACTTTCATCAAATATTAAATTTAAAAATAAAGAAAGATAAAAATATGTATGTTAAAAAGGTGAAAAGACCAAGTTTATTAAAGACAGAACTAAGAATTAATAAAGATTTCATTACTAATTTGAAACCAAAATTTAACTAATTTTTTAAAAAATATATTTAATTTTTCCAAAGTGGTGAAAAGATATGAATCTTGACATTCATAATCCATTTTTTTTTCTACACCTACTTTACAATTTTAGTACTATTATTTCAATTATCTTTTATATTATTTATTTATGAATTTATATTTTATTATATATATATTATTAGAATTATTACATCAAAATTTGTATATAACTCTTTTGTAAAATTATAATTTTTGAAAAGAGAAAGTCCCCTTTGTGAATCCCTCTTCTCAACTATGTGAGGTTACTTACAACTCACCACTCACTCACTCACTCCCATTTCATTCTTTGCTTCCTTCAATCCCTTCCCTTCTCTCTCAAAAACCCTAATCCCCAATTCCTCCAATCGCTTCTCCCTCCGTGCTCCGTCGCTAGGGTTCGTCCTCTCTAATCTCTTCATTTCTCCAATTCCCTCTTCTCCGTCTCCATTTTCTTTCCTTCTCTCTCTGAATTCAACTTTGCGCGTAGCGCTTTAGGGTTCCGATTCGTCGGGGAAGATGAGCACGCAGAAGAAGCGCGCGTTCCAGATAGAGGCGTTCAAGCACCGCGTGGTGGTCGATCCCAAGTACGCCGAGAAGACGTGGAAGGTTCTAGAACACGCTATCCATGAGATATACAACCACAACGCCAGTGGCCTTAGCTTTGAGGAGCTTTACAGGTTAATTCATCCGGTTAACTGTCAATTAACGCTTCTTCGATTTCACTGCTCCAACTTCGGTGTGAATTGTGCCAGATGCGATTTTGGGTTTTTTTTTCCCAATAGTGTTGTTTTGTTGTGTTTTCTGTGCTTCTGTGTCGTGTTGTTTTAAGTAAATTGAGCTGACACCTTATGTTTTTGCACATGTTGTCTCTTCTTTTTCAACTGCTACACTGATCCCCTTGATTGCTTGAAAACATTACGTTGTCCATCCTTAATTATTCGAAAAAAAATTATATTATGACCTTATATAAAAGATGTTGTAAACGTTAAGTACGGGGATTATGTGCAATTTGAAAAACGTCGGGGCTGTGAGTGTAATTTACTCTTTATATATATATATATATACATAATTACTGTGTTATGGAGGATTTGTAGTTGAATGTTTAGCCTGAGGATGATAAAAAAGTGTAGACGAATTGCTTTACTGAAAATTTCGTTTGTCTTTGAAAAATTGAATTGAACCTACTGTGTTTATTGATCAAACAAGTTTTTTTTTTTATAATTTTCAACCGTCTATCTGAAATGAGTCTTATGAAGTTAGTCTTTCACATAAGAAGGTTGTATGTAGAGAGATAGGCCTGCCTGAGGGATTTTAACTTTGATAAGACCACATTTCTGTACTGTTTTTATTTTCACATTTGTATTAATCATTTTTTTCCAAACTTGTCTCAAACTGGTCTGTCCAGCTAGTTCAATAAAATTTACAATATTTAAAACTGCTGCCTTACTTACCTCAACTGAGTTGGATGACCGCTACAATTTTTAAAGCTATGGTATTAATCGAAAGGCTCTTTTTTAATGTTGAAGTTGTCTACCTGCAATCAGTATTCCAATCTTGGTCATTCACATAAAAAGGTTATATGAAGGGAGATAGTCCTAAAGTGATTTTAATTTTGGAAAGATCCCAGGATTTTTAAGCCTACAATCTATTTTTTTTAATGTAATCCTGTCATGTGAAAATCTAATATTTCCTGTTGTATAACCACCATACATGGATGGTCAGAATTATTTTAATGTTTTAGTCATAATCATCATTTTATTTATATTTTTTAAATTTACTCTCTAATCGCTAACCTAATATGATTTTGTATTATTTTATGTATATGTGTGTATCTCAATATATTTAGTATTAAGTTATTGATTTTTGATGAGTTTAAAGGTGGAGGGATGTCTTAGCTCTTGGCAAGCCAATTTAGTGTAAAACTCATACAGATACTGAACATGGACCCCTTCAAGTGGGGGTTTATGTTATTTGTGTATCCTGGAACGTGCACATGTTTCAACATTTCACTTTTTCTAGTTCAGAGCTACGCTGTGCTTTGGAGGTGTTCTTTTATTTCATCTGTTTCTGTGCTACAATACCGGAAAACATACTTCATCTTATCATGTTGTGGTTTCCTTGAGGCTTACAACTTGCAAATATTGACAGAGATTCTTATATGATATGACACATTATTTTGACCAGTTCCCTGTGATGCTCTTTGGCCGTTGTAGATTATTATGCTTTTTGTATGGTCAGTTCACCAGCTTGTTCTTATTCACATGGAAATTAGCATGTAATGTGTTCTCAGCCTATTTCATACCATTTAGTTAGAAGAAAAAGCACCAATCTATATTTAGTTATTTACTGATTGATACCACAGACCTCCCTTAAATTTGTTGTTTATTAATAATTATGTGATTTCCTGTAGTTTAGTTTTCTTTAAATTGATTAATTGCCTAAGCTTGCTTAATTAATTTGCCCATAGATAGATCTCTCTAGCCATCTTTGTATATTTGTATATATATTTTTTTAATTTCTGATCACTGTGATCTGCCCATTCAGGAACGCTTATAATATGGTGTTACACAAATTTGGGGAGAAACTTTACACAGGACTTGTGACGACCATGACTTCTCATCTAAAAGAAATTTCTCAATCAATTGAATCTGCTCAAGGAGAAATTTTCTTGGATGAGCTCAATAGGAAGTGGGCAGATCATAACAAGGCATTGCAAATGATCCGAGATATACTGATGTACATGGATCGAACATTTGTACCAAGCAACCATAAAACTTCTGTTCATGAGCTTGGATTGAATCTTTGGAGAGATGTTGTGATCCATTCCATCAAAACTCAGGCTAGGCTGCTAGATACACTTCTTGAGCTTGTGCTTCGAGAAAGGAATGGTGAAGTAATAAACAGAGGATTGATGAGAAATATAATAAAGATGCTTATGGATTTGGGTTTGCCTGTTTACCAGCTTGACTTTGAAAAGCATTTTCTTGATGTATCTTCAAATTTTTACGGTTGTGAGTCCCAGAAATTCATTGAAACATGTGATTGTGGTGATTATCTGAAGAAAGCTGAGAGACGTTTAAATGAAGAGTTGGAGAGAGTATCTCATTACTTGGATCCCAGAAGTGAGTCAAAGATAACGAATGTGGTGGAGAAGGAGATGATTGAAAGCCATATGCATACTCTAGTTCATATGGAGAACTCAGGCCTAGTTAGTATGCTTGTGGATGACAAATATGAAGACTTGCAAAGAATGTATAATTTGTTTCGCAGGGTGCCTGCTGGACTCACAATTGTTAAAGAAGTCATGACCTCTTTTATTCGGGATACAGGTAAGCAGCTAATTATGGATCCGGAAAGGCTGAGAGATCCTGTGGATTTTGTTCAACGACTGCTGGATTTGAAGGATAAATATGACAAGGTTATTACAATGTCTTTTAACAATGACAAGACATTTCAGAATGCCTTGAATTCTTCTTTTGAATATTTCATCAATTTGAATGCCCGGTCTCCAGAGTTCATCTCTTTGTTTGTGGATGACAAACTTCGCCGAGGGTTGAAAGGGGTTGGCGAGGAGGATGTGGAGATTGTACTGGACAAAGTCATGATGCTTTTCCGGTACCTACAGGAGAAGGATGTGTTTGAGAAGTATTACAAGCAACACTTGGCAAAAAGGCTTCTTTCAGGGAAAACTATATCTGATGATGCAGAAAGGAGTTTGATTGTTAAGCTCAAAACAGAATGCGGATACCAATTCACTTCTAAGTTAGAGGGTATGTTTACTGACATGAAGACTTCGCATGATACAATGCAGGGTTTCTATACAGGCCAAGGTACTGAGTTGGGGGATGGCCCTACACTATCTGTCCAGGTGCTTACAACAGGATCATGGCCTACTCAGCCTAGCCCACCGTGTAATCTTCCATCAGAAATATTGGGTGTGTGTGACAGGTTTCGAACATATTATCTTGGCACACACAATGGTAGGAGATTGTCCTGGCAAACTAATATGGGGACTGCTGATTTGAAAGCAACATTTGGTAAGGGCCAAAAGCATGAGTTGAATGTTTCCACATACCAAATGTGTGTACTCATGCTTTTCAACAACGTTGAGCAGTTGACTTGTAAGGAGATAGAGCAAGCTACAGCCATTCCCATGTCAGATTTGAGGAGGTGCCTTCAGTCTCTTGCCTGTGTGAAAGGAAAAAATGTTCTTCGAAAAGAGCCAATGAGCAAGGACATTGCAGAGGATGATACGTTCTTCTTTAATGACAAATTCACAAGCAAGTTCTTCAAGGTAAAGATAGGGACTGTGGTTGCACAGAGGGAGTCTGAACCAGAAAACCTAGAAACTCGGCAAAGAGTGGAGGAAGACAGAAAGCCACAGATCGAGGCAGCAATTGTGAGGATAATGAAATCAAGACGAACTCTAGATCATAATAATATCGTTGCTGAGGTCACAAAGCAGCTGCAGTCACGCTTTTTGCCTAATCCTGTTGTTATTAAGAAAAGAATTGAATCCCTTATTGAGCGTGAGTTTCTGGAGAGGGATAAAGTGGACAGAAAACTGTATCGCTATCTTGCTTGAACTGTGTATTTGCTTTTGTTTTGGCATTGCACCTATCTGATTCTGTCTCATGAGTTAGAGTGCTCATCATAAAATATTTCTACTGTAACTCTCCTTTGCATATCAACAAAACATAGACTTGTTAGGTTCACTTCTTTCAGCCTCCATAAAAAAATTGAAATGACAGTTCTACTCTCTTCATCTTCTCCATTGAGCATCCATTTTTCACTTCTCAGTTGTAATAACCCGCACCTCCACCGTTACTGCCGCAATAGCTTCCCACCTCTATGTGTCATCATAAGCACAAAAAATGTCATAAGCATAAAAAATTGTATTATGAATTACACAAATTAAAAGGCAAATTTTGTATTTTTCAGATTGTGAATAGATTTAGCAATTATGCAAGAAGAATTTGCCTTTTCTCCAAATAAAAAAATCGATACTTTTTTTAGCTTGTAGCCCTTAATTGACATATACTTTTCAATCATTTTGGATATAAAATTACTTCTTTAACTATTAAGAGGTTATAATATTAATTTGAGAGTTGAGTGACCTTACAAGTAAGGAAAAGACAGAGTTCAAGACTCTTCCTAGAGAGAAAATACTCCAAACAAACATATTTCTAACAATAATCCAGCCTGATTCTTCCAACCTTTCCCTCTCTCCAAATACCAAACTCTTTGCTACATATCCATCATGTCACTTGAACCTTGTTCTTCTCTCACCTCCATAGACTTTTGGTATTCCCAAAATACCCTGATGTAATATTATGAATTATGTAATTCATAAATTTTTTTCTAAATTCGTAATTAGCTTCTAGATTACGTAATACATAAGTCTTTTTTTTTCAAATACATGATTAATTACTGGATTACATAATCTGGAAGTCTTTTCTCAATGGCGTGTCTGGATTACATAATCCAGAAGCTACTCTAAAATCCAGACTTTCGGATTATATAATTGAAATACCATTTTTAAAAAATATATTTTGGATTATATAATCTGTGAGCTATTTTGAAAGAAGATACGGGGAAGAAAAGCCATGACGTTTTGTTTTTGAAAAACAGATTTTGTTCACTCTCGGTCTGGGACTTACTGCGCCTTACTCCTTGGGTATTTTTGTATGAAATTTTTACCAGACATTCGTCATTGTGTCTACTGAATTTTGACTGAGATTTGAGCCCCAGACTCGTCCCACAAGATTCGTAATAAATTTTTTATTCATCACTGCCCGGGCTGAAAGTAAGGTTCGTTTGTGTGTGAAACTGTTTCAATTTTTTCTTGAGGGTTTGATCTGAAATCTGTCGCATTTTGTCCCAAATTCAGTGAAGATTCTTACGCGAAATTTCAGGAAAAAACCATTTTGGGAGAATTTTTCAGAAATTTTGTGCAAACCAAGGCTATCCTCTAGTAAAACTTGTGAAATTTCGCCGTACTTTCTGCAACTTTTTTCTGGGTTTGTATTGCACTGAAAAAATTCACACAAGTACTTTCGTATGTTTTTTTCACCCAGGTAAGGAGGCACGTCCATAACCAAATCACAGAAAGAAGATACGGGGAAGAATAGCCAAGACGTTTTGTTTTCGGAAAACCGATTTTGTTTACTCTCGGAGTGGGAGTTACTGCCCCTTGCTCCTTGGGTATTTTGGTCTAAAATTTTTGCCAGACATTCGTCATTCTGTCTATTGAGTTTTGACTTAGATTTGAGATCCAGACTCATCCCACAAGATTCGCAATAAATTTTTTATTCATCACTGTCCAGTCTGAAAGGAAGGTTCGTTTGTGTGTGAAACTGTTTGAGTCTTTTCCAGGGTGACTACTCATCTGTTTGACCTGAAATCTGTCGCGTTTTGTCCCAAATTTAGTGGAGATTCCTACGCGGAATTTCAGGAAAAAACCATTTCGGAAGAATTTGTTCAGAAATTTTTGTGCAAACTAAGGCTAATCTCTAGCAAAACTTGTGAAATTTAGCCCTACTTTCTACAATTTTTTTCCGGGTCTGTATTGCGCTGAAAAAATACACACAAGTACTTTCGTATGTTGTTTTCACATAGGTAAGGAGGCACATCTATATACAAATTACAGAAAGAAGATACGGGAAAGAAAAGCCAGGACGTTTTGACTTCGGTAAACAGGTTTTGTTCACTGTAGGTCTGGGACTTACTGCTCCTTACTCCTGGGGTATTTTGGTCTGAAATTTTTACAAGACATTCGTCATTGTGTCTATTGAGTTTTGGCTAAGATTTGAGCCCCAGACTCGTCCCACACGATTCGCAATAAATTTTTTATTCATCATTGCCGGGCTGAAAGGAAGGTTTGTTTGTGTGTGAAACTGTTTGATTGTTTTCCTGGGTGAATACTCATCCGTTTGACATGAAATCTGTCACGTTTTGTCCTAAATTCAGTGGAGATTCCTATGCGGATTTTCAGGAAAAAACCATTTCGGGAGAATTTTTCAGAAATTTTGTGCGAACCACTCTAGCAAAATTTGAGAAATTTCGCCATACTTTCACCAATTTTTTTCCAGGTCCGTATTGCGCTGAAAAAATTCACAGAAGTACTTTCTTATGTTGTTTGCACCCAGGTAAGGAGACACGTCCATAAACAAATCACAGAAAGAAGATACGGGGAAGAAAAACCAGGACGTTTTGTTTTTGGAAAACCGGTTTTGTTCAATGTAGGTTTGTGACTTACTGCGCCTTACTCCTGGGGTATTTTTGGCGGAGATTTGAGCCCCAGACTCGTCCCACAAGATTCACAATAAATTATTTATTCATCACTGCCCGAGCTGAAAGGAAGGTTCATTTGTGTGTGAAACTGTTTGATTGTTTTCCTGGGTGAATACTCATCTGTTTGACCTGAAATCTGTCGTGTTTTGTCCCAAATTCAGTGGAGATTCCTACGCCGATTTTCAGGAAAAAACCATTTTGGGAGAATTTTTCAGAAATTTTGTGCAAAACACTCTAGCAAAACTTGAGAAATTTCGTCATACTTTCTGCAATTTTTTTCCAGGTCCGTATTGCGCTGAAAAAATTCACAGAAGTACTGTCTTATGTTGTTTGCACCCAGGTTAGGAGACACGTCCATAAAGAAATCACAGAAAGAAGATACGGGGAAGAAAAGCCAGGACGTTTTGTTTTCGGAAAACCGGTTTTGTTCACTCTCGGTCTGTGACTTACTGCGCCTTACTCCTGGGGTATTTTTGCCTGTAATTTTTACCAGACATTCGTCATTGTGTCCATTGAGTTTCGACGGAGATTTGAGTCCCAGACTTGTCCCACAAGATTGGCAATAAATTTTTTAATCATCACTGTCGGGCTGAAAGGAATGTTCATTTGTGTGTGAAACTGTTTGATTGTTTTCCTGGATAAATACTCATCCGTTTGACGTGAAATCTGTCGCGTTTTGTCCCAAATTCAGTGAGATTCCTACGCGGAATTTCAGGAAAAAACCATTTCGGGTGAACTTTTCAGAAATTTTGTGCAAACCAAGGCTATCCTCTAGCAAAACTTGTGAAATTTCGCCTTCTTTCTGCAATTTTTTTCTAGGTGCGTATTGCGCTGAAAAAATTCACACAAGTACTTCAGTATGTTGTTTGCACTCAGGTAAGGAGGCAAGTCCATAAACAAATCACAGAAAGAAGATACGGGGAAGAAAATCAAGGACGTTTTGTTTTCGGAAAACCGGTTTTAATCACTCTCGGCATGGGACTTACTCGTCCTTAATCCCTGGGTATTTTGGCCTGAAATTTTTACCAGACATTCTTCATTGTGTCTATTGAGTTTTGACTAAAATTTGAACCCAAGACTAGTCTCACAAGATTCGAAATAAATTTTTTATTCATCACTGCCCGGGCTAAAAGTAAGGTTCATTTGTGCGTGAAATTGTTTGATTTTTTTCATGAGTGAATATTCATCCGTTTGACCTGAACTCTGTCGCGTTTGGTCCCAAATTAAGTGGAGATTCCTATGCGAAATTTCAGGAAAAAACCATTTCAAGAGAATTTTTCAGAAATTTTCTGCAAACCAAGGCTATCCTCTAGCAGAATGAAGATACTGGGAAGAAAAGCCAAGACGTTTTGTTTTCGGAAAACTAATTTTCTTCACTCTCGGTCTGGGACTTATTGCGCCTTACTCCTTGGGTATTTTGGTCTGAAATTTTTACCAGACATTCGTCATTGTGTCTATTGAGTTTTGGCTGAGATTTGAGTCCCAGACTTGTCCCACAAGATTGGCAATAAATTTTTTAATCATCACTGTCGGGCTGAAAGGAATGTTCGTTTGTGTGTGAAACTGTTTGATTGTTTTCCTGGGTGAATACTCATCCGTTTGACCTGAATTCTGTCACTTTTTGTCCCAAATTCAGTGGAGATTCCTACACGGAATTTCAAGAAAAAACCATTTCGGGAGAATTTTTCAGAAATTTTGTGCAAACCACTCTAGCAAAACTTGTGAAATTTCGCCCTACTCTCTGCAATTTTTTTCCGGTTCCGTATTGCGCTGAAAAAATTCACACAAGTACTTTCTTATGTTTTTTGCACCCAGGTAAGGAGGCACGTCCATAAACAAATCACAGAAAGAAGATACGGGGAAGAAAAGCCAGGATGTTTTGTTTTCGGGTAACCGGTTTTGTTCACTCTAGGTCTGGGACTTAATGCGCCTTACTCCTTGGGTATTTTGGTCTGAAATTTTTACCAGACATTCGTCAATGTGTCTATTGAGTCTTGGCTGAGATTTGAGCCCCAGACTTGTCCCACAAGATTCACAATAAAAAAAATTTTAATCACTGCCCGGGCTAAAAGGAAGGTTCATTTGTGTGTGAAACTGTTTGATTTTTTTCATGGGTGAATACTGATCCGTTTGACCTGAAATATTTCGCGTTTTGTCCCAAATTCAGTTGGGATTCTTACGCGGAATTTCAGGAAAAAACCATTTTGGGAGAACTTTTCAAAATTTTTTTGCAAACAAAGGCTATCATCTAACAAAACATGTGAAATTTTGCCCTACTTTCAGCAATTTTTTTCGGGTCCGTATTGCGTTGAAAAAATTCACACAAATACTTCAGTAAGTTGTTTGCACTCTTGTAAGGAGGCAAGTCCATAAACAAGTCACAGAAAGGAGATACGGGGAAGAAAAGCCATGATGTTTTGTTTTCGGATAACCGGTTTTGTTCACTCTCGGTCTGGGACTTAATGCGCCTTACTCCTTGGGTATTTTTGTCTAAAATTCTTACCAGACATTCGTCAATGTGTCTATTGAGTTTTGGCTGAGATTTGAGCCCTAGACTCGTCCCACAAGATTCGCAATAAATTTTTTATTCATCACTGCCTAGGCTGAAAGGAAGGTTCGTTCGTGTGTGAAACTGTTTGATTCTTTTTCCTGAGTGAATACTCATCCGTTTGACCTGAAATCTGTCGCGTTTTGTCCCAAATTCAGTGGAGATTCTTACGCGGAATTTCAGAAAAAAACCATTTCGGGAGAATTTTTAAGAAATTTTGTGCAAACCAAGGCTATCCTCTAGTAAAACCTGTGAAATTTCGCCCTACTTTCTACAATTTTGTTCCGTATCTGTATTGCGCTGAAAAAATTCACACAAGTACTTTCGTATATTTTTTGCACCCAAGTAAGGGGACATGTCCATAAACAAATCACAGAAAGAAGTACGGGGAAGAAAAGCCAGGACTTTTCGTTTTCGGAAAATCGATTTTGTTCACTCTCGGTTTGGGACTTACTGTGCCTTACTCCTTGGGTATTTTGGTCTGAAATTTTTACCAGACATTTGCCATTGTGTCTGTTGAGTTTTGTATGAGATTTGAGACCCAGACTCGTCCCACAAGATTCTTAATAAATTTTTTATTCATCACTGCCCGGTCTGAAAGGAAGGTTCGTTTGTGTGTGAAACTGTTTGAGTCTTTTCCCGGGTGACTACTCATTTGTTTGACCTGAAATCTGTCGCGTTTTGTCCCAAATTTAGTGGAGATTCCTACGCGGAATTTCAGGAAAAAACCATTTCGGGAGAATTTTTCAGAAATTTTGTGCAAACCAAGGCTATCCTCTAGAAACACTTATGAAATTTAGTCTTACTTTCTGCAATTTTTTTCTGGTCCGTATTGCGCTGAAAAAAATTCATAGAAGTACTTTCGTATATTGTTTTCATCCAGGTAAGGAGGCACGTCCATATACAAATTACAGAAAGAAGATACGGGGAAGAAAAGTCAGGACGTTTTTTTCATCATTGTGTCTATTGAGTTTTTGCTGAGACTTGACCCCAGACTCGTCCCACAAGATTCACAATAAATTTTTTTTCATCACTGCCTGGGCTAAACGGAAGGTCCTTTGTGTGTGAAACTGTTTGATTTTTTTCCTGGGTGAATGCTCATTCGTTTGACCTGAAATTTGTCGTGTTTTGTACAAAATTCAGTTGAGATTCCTACGCGGAATTTCAGGAAAAAACCATTTCGTGAGAATTTTTCAGTAATTTTGAGCAAACCAAGGTTACCCTCTAGCAAAAAATGTGAAATTTCGCCCTACTTTCTACAATTTTTTTCCTGTTCCATATTGCGAAAAAATTCACACAAGTACTTTATTATGTTGTTTGCACCCAGATAAGGAGGCACGTCTATAAACAAATCACAGAAAGAAGATACGGGGAAGAAAAGCCAAGACGTTTTGTTTTCGGAAAACCGGTTTTGTTCACTCTCGGTCTAGGACTTACTGCGCCTTACTCCTTGTGTATTTTGGTCTGAAATTTTTACCAAACATTCGTCATTCTGTCTATTGAGTTTTGGCTGAGATTTGAGCCCCAGACTCGTCCCACAAGATTCACAATAAATTTTTTATTCATCACTGCCCGGGCTAAAAGGAAGGTTCCTTTGTGTGTGAAACTGTTTGATTTTTTTCCTGGGAGAATACTCATTCGTTTGACCTGAAATCTGTCACGTTTTGTACCAAATTCAGTTGAGATTCCTACGCGTAATTTCAGGAAAAAACCATTTCGGGAGAATTTTTCAGTAATTTTTGAGCAAACCAAGGCTATCCTCTAGCAAAATATGTAATTTCGCCCTACTTTCTACAATTTTTTTCTTGTTCCATATTGCGCTGAAAAAATTCACACAAGTACTTTATTATGTTGTTTACACCCAGATAAGGAGCCACGTCTATAAACAAATCACAGAAAGAAGATACGGGGAAGAAAAGCCGAGACGTTTTGTTTTCGGAAAACCGGTTTTGTTCACTCTCGGTCTGGGACTTACTGCGCCTTGCTCCTTGGGTATTTTGGTCTGAAATTTTTACTAGGCATTCGTCATTGTGTCTATTGAGTTTTGGCTGAGATTTGAGCCCCAGACTCGTCCCACAAGATTCGCAATAAATTTTATTATTCATCACTGCCCGGGTTGAAAGGAAGGTTCGTTTGTGTATGAAACTGTTTGATTTTTTTCATGGGTGAATACTCATCCGTTTGACCTGAAATCTGTCGCGTTTTGTCCCAAATTCAGTGGAGATTCTTACGCGGAATTTATGGGAAAAAAAATTTCGGGAGAACTTTTCAGAAATTTGTGCAAACCAACGCTATCCTCTTGCAAAACTTGTGAAATTTTGCCCTACTTTCTGCAATTTTTTTTCAGGGTCCGTATTGCGTTAAAAAAAATTCACACAAGTACTTTCGTATGTTGTTTGCACCCAGGTAAGGAGGCACGTCCATAAACAAATCACAGAAATAAGATACGGGGAAGAAAAGCCAGGACGTTTTTGTTTTCGGAAAACCGGTTTTGTTCACTCTCGGTCTGGGACTTACTGCACCTTACTCCTTGAGTATTTTGGTCTGAAATTTTTACCAGACAATCATCATTTTGTCTATTGAGTTTTGGCTGAGATTTGAGCCCCAGACTCGTCCCACAAGATTCGTAATAAATATTTTATTCATCACTGCCCGGGCTGAAAGGAAGTTTCGTTTGTGTATGAAGCTGTTTGATTTTTTTCCTAGGTGAATACTCATCCGTTTGAACTGAAATCGGTTGCGTTTTTTCCGAAATTCAGTGGAGATTCTTACGCGGAATTTCAGGAAAAAACAATTTCAGGAGAATTTTTCAGAAATTTTTTGCAAACCAAGGCTATCCTATAGCAAAACTTGTGAAATTTCAACCTACTTTCTAAAAAAAAAAATTGGGTTCGTAATGCGCTGAAAAAATTCCTACAAGTACTTTCTTATGTTTTTTGCACCCAGGTAAGGAGGCACGTCCATTAACAAATCACATAAAGAAGATACGAGTAAGAAAAGCCAAGACTTTTTGTTTTTGGAAAACCGACTTTGTTCACTCGCGGTCTGGGACTTACTGCGCCTTACTCATTGGGTATTTTGGTCTGAAATTTTTACCAGACATTCATCATTGTGTCTATTGAGTTTTGGCTGAGATTTGAGTCCCAGACTTGTCCCACAAGATTGGCAATAAATTTTTTAATCATCACTGTCGGGCTGAAAGGAATGTTCGTTTGTGTGTGAAA
>Ga0123342_1005568_pt1 | contig 18130 bp, 5 predicted proteins | sample Turbeawhitnodule_FD_89960 | JGI IMG/M metagenome (GOLD analysis project Ga0123342, IMG submission 89960) | Root nodule microbial communities of legume samples collected from Mexico - Turtle bean Mexico white nodule | ecosystem: Host-associated > Plants > Roots > Nodule | place: Mexico: Nepantla...
ATGCCACAATTCGAAGAGAGATTATGGCGTCTATGAAATTGTCGTATTATACAGTAAATTGTGGCGGTTTTTAATAACTGCCATATTATAACCGCCACCACATACACGCTTTTTTGTAGTGATACATGGAAAGTCACTTACCTCCCTTATTTCGAGTAGTTATTCAATGTCTTCATTGTTAACCTTTTAAGGTATTTATTCTTAAATATATTGCATATACTTGATACAAATCTCTTAAGCACTTCATAAGTAGTGTTCTCACCAATTTGAACATAATCATCAGTATTATCAGCAATTGATCTATATGTCAATATCTAACTTAGGTAATGCATTTTTATAAAGGTGAAAAACCATTCTTTATAAATTGCATTAATCCTTTTATGGAAATATTAATTGTGATTACCAAGGACTTTTACAATTTAATGGAACACATATCTTTTCATTTTGTACCTTCATCGAAATCAGGCATCATTATAAATTGGATTGTCAAATAAGTAGTAATTGAATAAGCAATGATGTCCCTTTTCACAATATCCATTTATCATTTGTGTTGTTGTGAGATCGTTATTATATCTCAGCTATTATCCTCATTATTAATTCATCGATCTTGTATTCAAGTTCCTTATATATGTCTTGATTTATAAAAGCATTAAAACATATGTCTAAATCTATTATGTTAAAATTGATTTATGAAAAAAAAAATAGGAAATGAGATTGAGGTTATTTGAAAAACAAACAAAAAAAGAAAGTTGAATTGTGTATTTAAAACTTTTGAAACTTTTCACAAATCAATTATTGATAAAAACAATCAAACAAATATTTAACTTGGCAAGTGCACTATCAAGAACTTTCTTGTAAGAATAACGTCTAGTGAAGATCGTAAAAAATTGACAGATGCATTGTCAAAAATACTTTGCAAAACTCATTTTTAAACAAAACTTGCCTTCTTTAGTTAGTTGTAGATCAATAATAAGCAAATCAAAGAGATAAAGGTAGAGAGAGATTTACACTAAATGTTTTTATTTTGATTTGTTTGAAAACCTAAACTACGTTAAATTCTTTATCATTATAATCAAGTTACATTAGTAAACTAATGTTGTAAGATGCAAGATGAGTATTTTTTTGTATCCTAGCCAATTTTTGGCTAAACACTGAGTATTATTTGAACCACAATCACTTTTGTCTAAACACTAAGTATTATTTCAACATGTAGTTACTTTTGGTTAAAACTTGAGATTCTTTCAACTCAACCACTATTGGCTAAACCATTTGTGGGTGTTATCTAAATGAGCACAAGTTGCCAGAGACAGTTATGTACCATTGTACATACACATGTCTGATTTATCGGAGATTGCAATGATAATCAGGAGTTGAACATAACAATTGTGCAATTATGGATGATGTAAGTTCATTTATCAAAACCTTTATACTCCTTATTTATCATGTTATTAATTGTTTATTAAAATTTATGTATATTTATGGATTATGCTTGGATGAGGGGAAACAATATACATGAGTTTTTAGACCATCAACTCAATCAATCATTGGGTAACAAAAGATCAGGAACACAAACATACATCACCAATACCTTAATGAAGAGAGGAAAACAAATTTATATTGCTCCGTATATCCACGAGTAAGTTCATTGTCATTAAATAAGTTATACTAAATTATTGAAATAAGAAAGCCTAACTAATTTTTGATGTAGGCGTCATTGGCAACTATTGATCATATTTGTTCAAAATCATACCGTTGCATGGTTTTGCTCCTTACATAAGAACACTCTTAACTATTTTAAACAAATAGTAGATTGGTTAGACAACTTCATTTAACATCGATTATTACATCTACATTGCATAATGTTATGTGTTATAACATGAAATCTTTTTATTTCAGTACTTAGTGTTGATATAACATATTGAGTGGTAGACCAAGTGCAAGATCACAAAAGTTCACTTGGATGAACCTCAAGGTATTTAAATTAAATATGTTTACTCCCTTCAACGTGTGTCATTGATTGATCTAATAATGTTTATTTTTACTTGTAGTGCAATAAGCAATATGGAAGTTATTAGTACGATTACTATGTGATGTAATGAATATTAACCATTGTGCAAGCTGAAATTGATAGAGTTTGAGATTAGGTAAAAAATTAATACACTAATAAATTGAAATTAGTTTTTAATTCAAATGTTACAATGTTTCAATTACCCACAACGGTTAGACTCAGAAGCACTAAAGTATGTTAGAATAACATGGTCAAAGTATTTTGTAACCATATATAACAACTTAGGGTAGATGACTCATTAAAACGATATTAAGTTGAATGTTGAATTTTTTGAAATACAATTTGTTATTTAAGTTATGATGTTTTATTGAGTTTTTGATGTTTAAGTTATGATGTTTAATAACACAAGCTTGCATTGTCTGGAATTTTTGTACATATTCAAAATATAAAAATAGTAAATATAACTAAAATTTGAAAAAAAACATAAAAAATGATGACGATTGAATAAAAATCGTCAATACAAGCTTAAATTAATGACGAATGCGCAATAATTGTCGTTAAAATCACTAAAATATCATAGACAACCTACTTTTAACAACGGTTGACACCGACACCTGGAGTCGTCGTTAAAAGCAATGAAGGGGTATTTTTTTGGTTTCATTTTCCTTATAACAACCATTTTGTTTGATGTCCGTCATTAATAAAGGTTTACATGAGCTTTTAACGACGATTGGAAGTTGGAATCGTCATTAAAAGTAACATAGAGACATATTTTTAGGTTTTCATTTTGCTTTTCACGGAGTTTATAACGACGATTTTGTGTAATAATTATCGTAAAATTATCATTTATCGAAATTGAATTACTTTTTATGACGCGTGGGTCAATGACGGTTCTAAAATCGTCTTTGAATGTCGTTTTTAAGCGTCGTTTAAAAACTATTTGTATAGTAGTGATTCTTGTTATTTTCTATTCATATATGTCAAGTATGCTTTATAGCTAATTTTTTTTTGTTGAGTTTTATCAAGCACTTACCATTAAGTAAAAAGTTATAACTCATAACACACTATTTTGTTTCTATTTAAGAGTATCATTCCAAGTACAACGATTCAATGTGACTTGATCCATTTTGCCTCTACCACAAGACAACTAGTATCACCTAAAATAAATTCTAGATCAAGACAAACTAACCCATGCATGGTTAAGGTAGACTTAGGGTCTTGACTTGCCCTACTACCAACTCACCCACCTTTTTATAATTTAGTTACTTTTTTTTTGAATATATATATCATGTAAATATTTTTTAAGTTTTTAATTAGTTAATTAATACATATAATTAGGTAAATTGAAAGAATTATTACTTTATATACTAAATTATTCAATTACAATAAATAATTATAACTTAATTTTTAATCAATAATAATTTAAAATTATAATACTTTGCTTTTTTTTTTCAAACAACATAACACAAAAATTTAATTTTTTAAATTATTATATTTTATTTAAATTTTAGTTATAGAAAAATGGGTCTCTAGATTAGTTTGTCCCATTGCATTTTAACTTGGGATTGATAGAGTAAACAAGACATGTTAAGATAAACTTAAATTACTAATCGTATCAAATTAATGATAGAGAAACCAACCTACCACTTGATTTCTCATCCTTACTTTTTTTTAAAAAATTTCTTTCATCAAAATATATAAATGAAAGTTTAATGTCACATTAATATTTTTTATTGTTACAAAATTGGACTTAAGTTGAAAATAATCTAAAAAAATATTAAAAAAAATTTCAAAAATAAAAAATTAAAACTTTATTGTTTACTTAATGAGCTTTCACATAAATAAATACATATAAAATATACCTACCTTAGTCACTCAAATGTACTATTAGTAATATCCTTCATTCATTTAATTTCTTTAGCAAGTGAGAAACGAAAATATGATATGAAATCACTCGTTCCAACATAGTGTAAAGTGAATTAGGTTACGAACGTCCAAAAAGTAGCTCTACTAAAGGATGGTTTCTTCGAACACCTCCACATGTTCTTATATTATTCCATATAAAATATGAAAATAATTTTTTTTATCTTTCTTGTGTCACTCTTATATTCAGGATTACATAATCTAAAAGTCAATATAGATTTAGAAATAACTTACAGATTATGTAATCTGAAATACATTTAAAAAAAATATATTCCAAATTATATAATCCGAAAGTCTGAATTTGAAAGTAACTTTTGGATTATGTAATCTGGACACGCATTTGAAAAACAACTTTCGAATTATATAATTCGGAAGCTAATCTCATATTAGAAAAAACTTTTGAATTATATAATCCAGAAACTAATAATGTAACTTAAAAAAGACTTTTGAATTATGTAATTTAAAAGTTAATTATAAATTTGGAAAAAAATTTTGTAATCTAGAATATTATATACGACATTTTAAAAATCCCGATAAAATACCGTAAAGGAAGAAACAGTACTACTTAAGACATCTCCACTATGAATAAAAAAAAAACATCTCAATTATGAGTAAAAAACATCTCAATTAATAATTGTAGACAAAAGCTATTGTGAATTAGTACACATGAGGAAGCGCAAAAATACATTAACGCAATGTGAACGAAACAAAAACTGAGAACACAGAATCGGAAAAAGCATCATCATCGTGTTACAAGCACATACAATAATAGTCTATAGATAGATCGAAAGAATTACCCACACATCCACCAAAAACGGTGCGTTACACTGTCGGTGTCGGAAGCCCTGAAACACACACAAAGTGCAAATAAACGAAAAATGCAAACTTTGCAATAACCAAAGTGCGGATCCTGATGTGTGATTCGTAAAGCGACACCGCATCACAACCCCACTTGCTTTTATGCTCCGGCGGTGTATCACCCTTAATAGATCTCAGCGTCACCCAATCATTTCGACCGTACCAGTGTTTGGAATTGTTCCTCCTGAAAAGATCTTATCTTGGGAAGATTTTCTGTGTTCTGCATTGTTAGTTTGGTTAATACCCTGTAAGTTGTGGCATTCCCATGTTTTCCTTTCTTCCTTAGAGCTTGAATTTGTTTATCTATCATTGGGAGTGGATGTATATTTATTTGTTTAGTTTTTGTATACGATTCTTTGTTCTTTGTGATATTTAAAATTTCAATGGATAATCAATTGTTGGTGGGTTAATGACATGGTTTCCAAAATAAATGGGAATTTTTGGGGTAGTGATAGAATCACTTTTGTTCTTTGATTTGGTTGTTATGAGGTAATGACAATTTAAGTGAATGCTTTCCCTCTCATACCAGCTGGTTTGGAGTGACTGAGAAAGTTTTAGCTTGACCTTGTTATGTTTTGTTTATATTATCACTCTTATTAATAGTGATTTTATAAACTGCATATCCTTTGTCAATTATTAGTTTAAATTGAAGGTTGTCATATTTGATACCTGTATTAACATCTAAATGTTTACTATTGAAGCATATATATTGTATCATGTAAGAAATGTATGAGTTTAATTTACACAAGATTTTCAGTTTGCGACATGGGTGATTTGTGGTGTGCTGTTGGCCTTTTTGGTGTGACTTAGACGTTGGAAATGACATACTTCTGCAGATGAATTTGTCTGTGTCTGAATTCTGGGACGTGCTTTGGAATGGCTCTGTATAGAACCAATGGTGAATTGTTGACCGAGAGAAGGGGCATCATCGATGCAGTTTTCAGTTCTTTTGGAAAAAGCGATCATGGCTCTAGAGCTTTACGTCGCAGTCGAAGATTTGGTCGGATTACCAAACACAAGCTTTCACGCTGGATTTTCCTTCTAACCGCACTCATTTCAATACTACTAACACTTTATGGTTTGAAGATGTTTTTTCAAGGTGAGGACAGAGACATGTGTCTTTTCCATTGATATTTGTATGGTTATATTCAAATAGTTTCCCACTGTCCCTCATTCAGAGAAATCTTACATGCTGATTTTTCACCTTTTGTATTTCTTGACAATGGTTTCATTATAGCTAAAATGGAATCCAAGTTCTCAACAATACCCATCATTCTGCAAGAAGAACCTAATCAACTAGGAAATATTGTGTTATCTGATGATGCAAAGACACCTAAAGAAAATATTGTGGTATCTGATGTTGGAATGATGTCTAAAGGGAAGCGCCGAAAGCGTAAGAGTCACTACCCTGCTCCTTGTTATCTTAAAATTATGTTTTATGAATTTAAAGTCAAATTTCAGTTATATTTCTTTGCTTCATCCTCTCCCATGTTGCTAAATGAATGTTTGTTGAGAAATTATTTTTAGAAAAATTAATAGTGAAACGATAAATCAGAAACATCAATAGTGGATGAATTTTGCATATTTACAAAGTGGAAGAATCAGAAGCTACTCAGATGGCTGTTGGAGTAAGCATCAAGACCAAGAACAAATTGTCATAGGGATAGTGGAGCATTCTGGGATAATGGCATATACAATTTTGTTATCAGCACCAAGCAAAATGGATATTTTGTGTTTTGTGAATTGTATTCGTTTGGCTGGCAGAACTTGATTATACATCTGGTTGATGTTGTTGCTGTGACATTATGATAATTAGCATTTTCAAAGTGATGTGTTATTATGCATTTGTTGTTTTTTTTATTATATTTAAATCTCAAATGCCAATGGTGTTTTCTGAGTTAAATGACAAAAGAAAAAGCCTTTGGGGTTTTTTACGCCATGGTTGCATCATGGTAGCATCCTTCTTCTTGCATAGACCTTCAATGGATTGGAGTTGGGGAATGGAGTGTGCTGAAGCTATGAGGAGGAGGAGAATTCGGTGGGAGAAGTGGAAGGTGGAAAGGAATCCTAGAGGAGAGGTGAGGCTAACTTTTCTAGGAAGAAAGCTAAAGGGTAGCCAAATTAGGATTCTATCCTAAAGAGGACTTCAAGAACAAGTAGAGTGCCAAAATGAGCAGCATTTCATTACTCATTCCAAAGTGATTTATAAGAGTATTGGCTGGCCATGAGAGGGTAAAGGAAAGGGAAATATGCATTCAAATTCCCTTGATAATGTGGCGCATGAAGGGGATCAACTGTGACTTGCCCACTCATGTTTTCCACATTTGAGCATGTGCTCAAAACATGGCAAGCATGCGCCTTCTCAACCCTAGAACTAGCATAAGATTTCTCTTGGGCCTTTGGGAACCCAATTGAAACCCTACCTAAACTCATCTAATACTCAAGGCCCGAATGTCCTAGACTACTTTGCCCAAATACAGGGCTCAAAAATATCCTAATCTACTTTGTACAATTTATTACATACTAAGGCTTGACCTATGATGATAGTAGCTCTTGGTCCAGGCTCTAGGTCTTCAACCTCTTTATTTTTGTGGATGTTGTGGCTGGATGGGTTTCCATCACATCACTTGCTAATATTTGAATTTGGTCAATTAAGTTACATGTTCCTCATTAGCTGACGCTACTATTAACTAAATTTTTTGCCCCCAATACTAAATACTGTCCTTGATTATAAATCCTTCAGATTTTCCTTGTGAAGTTGGATTTCTGGAATCAGTAGATGGCCTTGTTGAACCCAAAAGTTATATGAACTCCACATGGTTTTCTCTAGAGTATGTTGACCACGAAGAAAGAACATCCAAAAATGATTTATTTGAACCTCGATTTGGAGGACATCAGACTCAAGAGGAAAGAGAAAATTCATTTTATGCAAAAAATCAGACACTTCATTGTGGCTTTGTCAAAGGGCCTCCAGGACATCCAAGCACTGGATTTGATATAAATGATAAAGATAAGGCATATATGTACAAATGTAAGGTTGCAGTTTCTTCATGCATTTTTGGAAGCTCTGATTTCCTCCGAAGGCCTACAAGTAGACTGGTAAATCTGCAAATTCTTTTATAATATGTTTTTGTTGTTGTGTACATTATTCATAATAAAAATAAAAAACTTTTCTTTGATCAACATGGTGAAATAAAACCAAAAAATGAAATTGTTAGTCTAATAAAGTGATGAAAGTTTTAATCATTGGAGCCAGAAAAGTAATATGCATGGCAAAGATATTGAGTCAGAATCATATAATCTGTGTTACATGTGTTCTGTTTATCGGCCTCCCACTGTCCTAGTTTTTGTAGAGTAGTAATAACTTAATAAGCAGTGCAATCAAACAATATAATAAAGAAACTAATAGGAGGGAGAAACTTATAGAATGTAGAGACTTGGACCTCTCACAAATGAGAAAGTTCGTTCCCCAAATTTTACATTTGAGTCAAATCTGTTGTGATTAGGTTGGTTTGGTTTTCTTAAAACATCTCCTTAGTTGATTATAATGGATCATGTATTCGTTTATAAGTGTACAGTCTTTCTTTCAAATTAGTATTTCTACAATTTTTTTTTTTCTGATCACATTTGCTAAATTTTATGCTACGAAGTAGTAGAACCCTGAAACTTAATTATCTACGTAAATTATGTGATTATAATATTTCATCATAGATTAATCATTAATGAGTTCTGTCTTCGATTTATAAAGCATATGCTGAGAATGTACTATATGTTTCTTTGCTACATTGCAGATCAGTCAATATTCAAAGGACAATGTTTGTTTTGTTATGTTCTTGGATGATCAAACACTATCCAAACTCTCATCAGAAGGAAACAGACCTGATGAGAGAGGCCACATAGGCTTGTGGAAAATTGTTGTTGTAAAAAACTTGCCATATGAAGACATGCGGAGAACTGGCAAGGTGCCAAAATTTTTATCACATCGCCTCTTCCCAAATTCTAGGTAGTCCTAGCAATCTGCTCAAGTATCCAACTTTTCTGGCTTTCTATTCCTCATTTTCATGTTTAAAAATCATTGCTTGGTAGGTATTCAATTTGGCTTGACAGCAAGATGCGTCTCAACTCTGACCCTATGCTGATTATTGAATATTTTTTGTGGCGAAGGAAGGCAGAATATGCCATCTCAAATCACTATGATCGCCATAATGTTTGGGAGGAGGTACTCCAAAATAAGCGTTTAAATAAATACAACCATACAGCAATTGATGAACAGTTTAACTTTTATCAGTCTGATGGCCTCCCTAAGGTTGACCCATCAAAGCCAAATGATCCTCTTCCGAGTTGTGAGACCCTTTTCATCTTTGTTTATTGTGAAATGCCTGTTGCCTCTCCTTGTGCATAATAAGATTCCAATTATTGAGTCTTTCACCTTGCAGATGTTCCCGAGGGTTCCTTCATAATCAGGGCACATACACCCTTGTCAAATTTATTTTCATGTCTTTGGTTTAACGAAGTTGATCGATTTACATCTCGTGATCAACTAAGCTTTGCTTATACTTATTTGAAACTCAGGAGAATGAATCCAGAGAGACCATTTCAGCTATATATGTTCAAGGTGAATTTTTACACGACATTTACACACACTTACTCACTGCATTGCTAAACTGAGGGTTTTCTACGATAACTTATAAAAATTGTTTACTGCATAAAACTTCCTGATTCTCTTTGAGCCTTTGCAAGTCATGTAGGTTTTTGCAGCCTCGCATACCTAATGGTCATGTTCTATCCTGTTAATTCAAGAACACATTCTTCCTCTCCTTTCCTCCCATTGAGAAAAATAAAAGGAGTGGAATTTTTATTTTGTAAATAACTAAGTTTTTGCTCTATGGTGTTGCTTGAAAGGCATTCATGTAGTACCTATCTATGCAGGATTGTGAACGCAGAGCATTAGTGAAGCTATTCCGGCACAGGTCACTTCCATCTTTAGTAGAGACTGCTTGATCAGATCCAGATCCTAAAGGTGCCTTTTGTTGCCGCATGATCATGTACTGTTCATTTTGATTGTTTTGAGTGCCATGCCATCATAAGAATATGATTCTATTATTCTTCATATGGTATAACTAACTGTCTTATTTGATGAATTACCTCACTCTAGTAAATAAGACTTGCAGAACTAATCAATTTTGTAATGAGAGAATTCAAGGGATATGAACTTGTATCTGTTGCTTGAACTCTGGAAGTTAAAGAGGCCCTCAATCCCTTTATTTATCAAATTTGACTTGGCATTGGCTGAAAGAGGGAAAACCAGTATTGAACAAGTTCAAAATTCTTGGGGGCAAAATATCATCTGATGCTTAATACAATAAATTTGAGAAATTGTTGAAAATGTTATGACCCTTTTTTTTCATTTTCCACCCTCTCTCATGACCCGAGTGAAACTCAGAATCTTTCAATCTCTAGTCTTTATTTTGCTCCTTCCTACAATGTGCACTCTTGATCTTCTTTCTTATTGAAGCTCCCTCACAAGACATGTGTAATATGTGAAGGGATGCACAGTACTCTAAGGGCACAGGTCATATTTGACATCCCTTCCAGCTTGCCTAGCCTGACAAGACATGTGATGTGTTTTAAGCTGGACCAAAGAGAGGCAAACTCATTACTTGCTGCACAGTGAATTCTTATTCTTCTTGCAGCCACGGCTGAACAGTGATTGCAGGTGCATTCTATTGCCAAGGATTTTACTCCATTATGGGGTTCAGTGGAAGTTGTTTATGTGGGAAGGGTAAGTTGATCAAGGTTTTAGTTTGCTCAGCTTCCTCCTGTTTAGTGTCTAGTGTGGGGGATAGATGAGGTGATTTTGCTAACATGTAAAAATACTTTCTTTTTTTCCATTTGTGTAACATGCAACAGGTTCTCCTTCCTCTCCCAGTCATAAATAGAGGTTACTGGGTAGTAGTGGCTGGTCATAAAAACTGTAAATTGCCTTTCATTTTAGTAACATTTTCGGTGAAGAGGAATTTTCTTTCTGTAATGTGTCTTCAAATCAAAATAAAAAATTAAGTTTAACTGTTTTTATACATTAATTGCATGTGATTGCTTAGGGAGCGACTTGAAGCTCTGATCTTGTATCTTGATATTTAACATTTGCTTGAGTGGATGAGATATTGTTTTCAACTTTGTAGCTATTTTTGTTAACAAGACTCCAAATCTGAAGCTGTAAAAGCACACTGGCTATAACGTTGACTCATTTATCATGTCAGCATTCTTTATACTAATTTTAAGCTCTAGAACTGTGGTTATATATATTATTGGAAGCTTGTAGATACACGAGGAAAGTGAAAATCTGTGAACCAAGGTGTAGTGTTACCTTATCCAAAAATTGAAAAGGGTTTACAAAATTACTGTAGAAGTAGTTGAATAGTAAAGTCTGAACGTATTTAGATTTGTTTTGTGTTTAGATAGCAAATTTCACAAATCCTAAGAAATTTAAATATGTTGAGTTTGAATTGATTCAATTTCAAATTGTTTCATTTTTAAAATGTTTTGTTTGGATAAAATAATTCAAATTTAGTGAATTTTAATTTTCTTATGTAGATAAAGTATTTCAATTACTACGAAATGCAAAAAATTATTTAAATATTAAAAGTTTAAAAATATCAATATTGATAATGTGTTGTAGTAGATCTTGATTGAAGTTATTTTTTTTTTCAAAGTTCTTCAATATTTGCAAAGTTTTTCTCAATTTATGTTAAATGTAATCATTTTCAAGTTATGAAATGCAAGATCAGGTAGACCCAAGTGAGATAACATCAGGTTGGGTCCATGCAAGGTCGAGCTGAGTCAGAGTGGGTCCATGCAAGGTCGAGCTGAGTCAGAGTAAGTGAAGTCAACATGAACCTAAGTTGAGTCAAGTAAGTCTAGACGAACTAAGCAAGTTTGGGTCAAGGTTGGCTTGAGTCGACTCTGGTCCAGGTTGAGTCGAGTTAGGGTAAGTCCACATTCACTAGAGTCAGGACGAGTCTATATTCATACAAGTCAGGGCAGGTCCACATTCATATGAGTCTGGTTGATTCACATTTAGCCAAGTTAGGTTAGACCTAGGTGGGTCCTAGTTCGATCAAGATCAGGTTGGCTCTAGCCCAATTAAGACCAATTCAAGTTGAGCCTAGGTCAAGCCTAGTCGGTCTAGGCCCACTGATTAAGCAGAGTCAGCCCAGACTTGGTCGAGCTAGGTTGGCCCAAGCCTGATCGAGTCGAGTTAGTTTGGGCTCAAGGTGAGTTGAGTTGACCTAAGTCCAAGTCAAGCCAATTTGATGTGAGATTATGTTCAATTGAATTGAGCTAGTTCTTTGTTGAGTCAAGTTTGGTCAAGTCCAGTTCGGGTCAGGTCTAGGTCAGATTGGGCAAAGGTGAAACCAAGACAAATCGAGTCAGGTTTGGCCAAATCAAGTTGAACTCATATTAGACCAAGACATCAGGCAGGACCATGTCAAATTAAGTTGAATCGATTCCGCGTAAGGTTGAGTTGAGTCTACACGAGTTAGGATCAAGTTGAATGAATCCAAACTTAGGTCGACTTAAATTATAAAGACAAAAAATATGAATATGAAAATATAAAGAATTTTAAAATTCTTATTTTTTTAAAGTAAAATTTTAAATTATTTATTTTAAGTAATCCAATTACTCTAATAAAATTATAGAATTTCGATCTCTTTCAAAATTCCTTAATCAAACAATAAATTTTGTTATAAAACATCTCAAAATCTCTAAAAAAAAATAATTATCCTTTTAAAATACGCTATCCAAACACAAGGTGAAGTTCTTACCCGACCAATATTTATAACACTTTTTAAGGTATTTATTTTTTAAAAGGGTTAAAATCTTTTAATAAACTTTTCTATATATAATAATTCACTTATAAATTAAGAGTTATTTTTGTTAAAAAAATCGGACTGGTCATTCAAGTTTTGAATGATTCAACCAGATCAATTAATATTAATGAAATTGTTTAATGATTATAAATATAAAATAATATTAAAAAATATAATATAATAATTTTATGATACTAAAATTTAAAACAAAACATAAACTTACAAGGTTTTAATATTTAAAATACATATAACAGTTTAAATAAAATACAAGATAAATAAATCATATGGTGTGTGCTTATAAAATTTCAAATATATATTAATTACGTCTCTGAAAAAGTTTCATATTATTTTTGTTCTTCTAAAGTTGAAAATATTGTTTAGGTCTTAGTAACATGAATGGAGAAGAGTAATGGGAATGACAGTTTTAAAACGTGAATTATGCAACTAATTGATTTTTATACATAATTAATATTATGTTAAGACTATCACTCATGCAAGCTTTTCATAAAATATACTCAAAAGCTTTAGAGAAACCTACAAAATGTATTCAAATTTGAGTGATAAAAATAATATAAATTTTTTGCGTGACATATTTAATATTTTAGGATATTTACATACATAAAAACTTATTTTACTGTAATTCTGGTTCAGATATTATTATTAATATATATATATATATATATAGGTTAAATATATTTTTTTTTTTTGAATTTTTACGTGAAATTAATTTTTGTTTTTACTTTAAATTTTAGACATTTTGAGTAATTGCACTAAGAAAATTATTAGAATGAATTTTTGTTAATTTTTTTATGTAACAAACAAATTTTTAATATTAACTAAAATATTAAAATATTTCATGCTAACTCATAGTTAACGTTGATGTTATAATATAATTTACACACTCAAAATTCGTTTGTTATACTAAAAAATCACTAATAAAGACTTATTTCAATAATTTTCTTACTATCAATATTCATGAAGTCTAAAATTTACACTAAAAAAAAAACCAATTTCACTTTACCAAAAACATATTTATCTCTATATATATATATATATATATATATTTCATTTTTAATATTTTTAGTTGATGTTGGTTAACATTTTTTATTCTAATCATAAAAAGAGTGCAGTGATAATAATTCATGATGATGCACGTGTTAAAATGTTAATTATAACTTTTATTTTACTTATTGTCTGTGTTTTATTCATTCCTATTATTTCATGTCAAATGAGTTATTATCGCTTCAAGTAAAGGAGAACCTTGTCTTGATGACAAAAAAATCAAGTTTCTGCAAGAACAAAATTATTGGAAGGTATTCACATATTAAAAAAATATTAAAAGAGAGAAAAATAATCACATTTTATGCATTTGATTATTTATTTTTACTTTATGGTTTGTGAAAACAATTATAACTCGGAACAATCCCATTCTCATATTTTATGAATATCAAAGTATAAAATTATTTTTTTAATTTTCTAAATAGGTGTTGATGCTAATTAAACGCATAATCTTTTGACATAATCTTTTAAACCAAATGCCTAAATATTTTGAATCTTGGTGGTATGAAATTTTAGTCAAATTCTTTTTTGGTTTAATTATTTATTTATCTTTCATAAATATAACTTTTTTTATTCTCTATACTTCAAAATATTTCTTTTTAAACTGGTATATATGTATGTATATCTTTTTAAAAAAACAAAACATTCAAATTGAAACATAAAAATATTCCCACTTGATAACCCTACCATGTTAAAGGGGTTGATGGGTCCAAGGGTATTTATGTTATTACACTAAGTTTGGATTTCAAAACCTTTGAGAGGGTATTGAAGGAAGGAACAACTTGCGGAACTACAAAAAGGGAAAAAGGCAATGGAAAACTGAGAAGAAAGGTTGGTGGGGAAGGATTGAACAACTAAGGATTAAAATAATTGTGTGAGGATTGAAGGGAAGGAAGGTGCAAACCTACAACACTCAAAGGGAATTTTGTCTGGTTATTGTCATACAAATTTTAGTTATTGAACGGTGTGTTTGTATCAAGAATGTACCCTTTATGACAACGAATTTGCGTGGGAGAGGTTGAGTTTGGATTAATAAATTTGTGGAGATTTAAAGGCGTGAAGTGTTTCAGAAATGATCCATGCAGACGAAGAAATTTGAGATGAAAGTCATGTTAGCAATGTCATTTTTTTTATTTTTGTCTCGAAAATGAACTGTGCATGGTGCATGGAACGTGCGCACATGAGCTTTTTTCAGAGATTTCATGCAGAGTGACCATTTGTTGTTTCATGTTGGTGAGGTTGAACTATATTGTGGTGTAGAAAGACGTTGTCATTGCTTGTGAGAATCATTGGAAGGTGCATGAAGGTGTAAGACGTGAAGTCATTTCCAAACCTCCATAACATACACAAAGGAAGCACAACGAAGAGATAATCGATTGTATCTTTCACATAATCGATTACAGACTACAATTTGGTGCATAATGATTATGCTTGAAGAATAACTACACACATAATCAATTATGTTTGAATTACAACTACTCACATAATCGATTATGTGTATAAAAAGTTAGGGATAATCGATTATCCCGCTTTGGTGATCAGTTATGTGTGGTTGTGTAGTTAGTACCATATGGTGGTATGTTTAGTTGATATTAGGTTGTGATTAGTAGCTATAGGTGGTGTGATTAGTAGCTGCTAAAGTGTGATTAGTAGCTTTTGGGGTTTTGCTTACCATTAATAATATCATTTAAATTTAATACAAATTAATTTAATAATTATATTTTATAAAATTATGAATATTCAATTTATTTATTTGAAGTTCACAATTTAAAATGTACACAGATACTTTCTCACCTAAAAATTTTTACAATTATGAAAAGTTCATTTTTTTTTATTGAAAACATAAATATTTTTTGATAAATTTTTATTTTCTCACAAATTGACATAATCTTGATTTTTGTTCCAAAGTCATTTCCAACACACTTCAGAAAACAATGTTTTAATTACAAATAACTAAAATTCACAAGTAAATAAATCATATTTTTTAAAATTATGTTTATATGAATATGATTTTGTATATGATTTTTATGACAACTTTTCATGTTCCGTCAATGTTAACTAATCCATATTTTTTCCAAAAATATAAACCAATGAAGCCAAAAATAATTTAGAAAATTTTAATTAACTCAAATATACACAAATTTTTTCCATATTTCATTATTTATAAATTTTTAATTACAAGGATAAATTTGTAAACTTACATTTAACACCTTTAAAAAAAAACTAAAAATCCTTTCACAACTCACATCACTCACAAACTCCAATAAACTTTCCTCACAAATCCACTCTAACATACCTCAATCCAAACACACTCACTTTCTTCACACTTTTCTCTCAAATACTCACACATCCACTCCCTCAAATCCTCACAAATTCTCTCCCCAATCGAAACACAACCTTAGGGTTGGGTCGAAGCATGACAAGGGTGCTTCTCGTATCGTGAGATGATAGTTCATCTGATGATGAATATCCTTCATGTACATGTTATGATGCTAGACGGTTCAGTACCTGCTAGACAATCTAACACTTATTAGATAGTCTTGTGATAAGAGAGTCTACGAATTTTGATGATAACAAACACTATAAGAATTGTTAAAAGATTTAAGAAAAATCACTATGTGTAGAATCAAATGAAAACACATCATACGATCTATTTATATTAAAATCTATTAGACAATCCTACAGTGTTAAAGTATTAGATAATTTTACTATGCTTAAACTAGCTAGACATTCTACATTATCAATATGATAAACGATCTCATTGGACTAAACATGTTAGATAATCTAATAGTAGAAGGTTACATTAGGAGATCTCTACGGACAAAACATGGTCATATGATTTCAAAGCACATGGAAAGTCAAACAAAAAAGTGTTGACGAACATGTTAGATGGCCACTGGAACTTATACTTGATAGACAACCACTTAATCTTCTACACATTAGGTTGTCTAACATATCAGTGAGTGTTTATACTTGATTTTTATGGTCTTAGAATATTTTATGACGTTGATTTAATGTTTTCAAACCTTATTTGGTGAGATTAATTTATATAAATATTTTTTTTTCAAATAAGATAATTGATTTATTAAGTTTGGAAAGTTTTTGGTATTTCAAACATATAACAAAGCATCCCAAAAACTTCAAATATTAATTTCTTAATTATCTTTGAATGAAATACAATTTTGATAATGATTATAAAGAGTTTCGAGTAGTGCTATGCCTTAAAGGTTAAGATTAATACAGTCTTATAAGTTTTCAAGTGAACAATACTTAAGTGGAAAGTTTTTGAAAAATGAGTTTTTTGAAAAATATATTGAGGAAATATATCTAGGATAAAGTTTGAATATTTCTTAACGTTTAAATCTTATATAGACTCATAAAGTTTTTGAAAATACATATACAATAGAAAATTTTGGAGTGGAAGATTTAGATAATTCAGACAATAAAAGATTATGTTTCAGTGATACTCATACATTTATATGATGATTATTATTGTCTCTCATATTTAAAATAATTTCCAGAAAATGTTTAAGAAACTTAAAGACATGTATGAAATTCAAATCAAAAGTTTCCTTTTAAGCATTTAGTCGTAAAGAGATGATGCTACAATACGAGATTTGCATGAATGATGATTAAGGCAATATCACACTGCTACAAACAAATAGATATACAAAGAGAAAAAGGATTCAAAGTTCAACGAGTGATCATAACATTCCTTTTTCGAGCGTATAGTATGAAGATAATGACGAACAATACAATTTTCAAGTACAAATGTGATAAAACTTCAACATTAAGATTTCTACAAATGAAGAAACATTTTAATGGATAAAATATGTGATTAAGACACACAAATTGCATCAAAGTAAAAATTGCCTAATAAAACGTCTATTGCACAAGGAAAGGGAAGCAATGCAGACTTCAACAGATATTTGAGTCAAGAGGAATTAAAGCTTCAATGTATACATTTAAGCAAAGAAGGAAACAATTAAAATAGTCTCACGTTCAAGACGCGCAAGAAATGAATCATAGCAAAATTTTTCATTCTAAGCGTCTAACGAATACTTGAAGAAATGTATTACAGTAAATGAAGATGAATATTCCTTGTCTGATGTGATGCTTTAATGTAGCGCACGTAATCGCACGTAATCGTGATGAACCCTAATTGTAGAGAAAAATAAATATAAAAGAAACTTTTATTCACTTGTATATTAGAGAGTAAAATACATGGTGTATTTATAAGAAAAAGATTAAGACCTAGCTGAAACAGAAAAGGAAAGTTGGGTCAAAAAAACAAAGCCCAATAATTTAAAATAGAAAATTAAATATATTAACACCCCCCTCAAGCTGGGGAGTAGATATTTGTCAGGCCCAGCTTGGATTTGAGAGTAGAGAATTGTGCGGAAGCAAGGGG
>Ga0123342_1005569_pt1 | contig 18128 bp, 7 predicted proteins | sample Turbeawhitnodule_FD_89960 | JGI IMG/M metagenome (GOLD analysis project Ga0123342, IMG submission 89960) | Root nodule microbial communities of legume samples collected from Mexico - Turtle bean Mexico white nodule | ecosystem: Host-associated > Plants > Roots > Nodule | place: Mexico: Nepantla...
AAATAGAAAACATAAAAACGATTTGTTGTTGTAACAAGATAAACAAAATTTTTATATAAAAAAAAAAATAGAGAAAAAAAATATATATATATATATATATATATATATATATATATATATATATATATATATATATATATATATATAAACTAACACATAATCTGAGAAAAAAAAAGAACTTGCAGAAAGTGAAACCTGCACCATAAAATCATGCATAGAGGTGGTGTACAAATCGCCAGAGGAAAAAAAAGTGTGTAGCAACAACATATTTTGTTTTTGATCTTGTTTAATTTTGTTTTGATTTTTTGAATTTTTTTAATTTAGGTTAAAAACAAAATGGGCTGAGCCCAAAAATTTTATGTTTTCTTAAAGAACGAAAATATAAATAAATGATAAAAATCTAAAAAAATGGTATTTTATAATTTATATAAAAAAGAAAACAATTTTAAAGATTTATGTTTTTTTTATTTTTAATTTAATTTAATTTATTTTTTAAACTTTATTTTTCCGGACGAAAATGAGTGTTACTAGAGTTATAATGTTTAAAATATTTTGAACTTATAAATTGAAATGTTTAAAAGTAATATTCAAAAGTATATCAAATTGTTTGAAACTGAAAAATTATTAAAAAACTTAAACTATTTTGTGTTTTTATTTTTCAGGTTAAAAGCTTAGAGTCATGTTTATCTCTGTTGCTCTTATAATTATTAAGTTTTATTAACTAGAAGTAAAAAGTAAATATTAATTAACTTTTTAAGTTTCTTATAGACTTAAACAATATATAAAAAAAAAAAAGATAACAAATATCTCATCCAATTAAAGAAAAAAATTGACAGTAACTCAATTTAAAACTATAATCTTTTTATATTTAATAAAGAAAATATTTAATTAATACAAAATTGTTAAAATTTAATAAAATAAATAAGTGAAAATTCTAATCCTAACCCAATTTCTCCTACTTGAACACAAAAATTGAATTTGTCTTGATTCTAAAAATTGGATAATAAACAAAATTAAAAAAATAGTGAAAACAAATATATAATTAAACAAGAAAGTTTTATTTTGAATGCTTCTGCAGTGCTGACATTGCAAAAGTGGGGCAAAATAAAATCAAAACTTGTCCCAAAATCATAATCCACCTTCAAAACCCAAACTTCAACCTCTTGTTTCAATTTTATCCAACACTTCTCATTTCAATCTCATCCTTCTTCAAAACCCAAATTCCATCTTCTTCTTTCATCCTCTGCAACCCAATGGCAACCACGCCTTCTCTCACTGCCCCTTTCTCAAACGCTGTCGGACTCTGTCACCGGACAAAGCATGCCCCTTTCTCAGCTTCTCTCTGTGAGTCTTTCTCCCCATTCATTTTCATTTGGGTCCTCTCCAGATTCGTCAAAATTGCAACTTTTTCCCTTTTCTGCCAGTCTCTTGTTTTTTTTTGTCATTTTTGGGTTCTGGGGTTTCAATTAGTTTGTCTAAATTGTTCTGCTCTTCTGCTTACTTTTTAATTTTCATGAGGGTTGTCTATTTGTGATTTTTGGGTTGTTGGGTAGGGGATCTTATTTGTATTGATGTGGATGAAGTCCCCCTTTTTTTTGTTTCATTTTGTTTAGAGTGAAACTATCTTCAAATTATGACAATGAACTGGAGGTTTATTTTGATGTGAGTTGTTGAGAGTTTGGTGGGGTTTCTGTCCACAGAGTTGTCTTTTAAATCAGAATGCAGTTAAGGCTTGATTGAAAAACTGACCTTCTTGATTGAGAAATGTTAACTTCTATGATATAGTGATGAACTTGAATATTATAAGAGTGAGAATTGGGTTATGTAAGGGGAATGCATGTTTGCTTTTGATTCACAAAATTATCCACAATAGTTACTCATAGTTGGCTGTTGTGAAATAGGTAAACTAAGTTCCAGCTCAAATATAGTTGATGTAAAGATATTATCTCGGTGTGGTTGTCGGAAAGTTGGACATGGCCAAAGATGTTTCCGATTATATGCCTTATTTGGAGGGAAGAAAGACAATAATGGAAAAAGTGATGATGCTCCTTCTAAGGTTAGTGTTTTCGTGCAGTCAATGTCATGTTTATACACTCATGGGATCACATATTTTCTTCGGTATCCATCTTTCTCCTTTGATTACTTATTTCATTCACATGCAAGAGAATGGTCATCGAACATAATTGTTATGCTATTTGAAATTTTTATTTGAACTAAGCATTATGATCATTACAGTCACACCATTTTGATGCTGTGTCCACACACATTACTCTCTAACAAGAGGTAGTATTTGTAAAATGTAGAAATACTTCTGTTTAGGATACTTCTTACACAAACATGCTCCTTGTATAAGAAATAAGGAATCCAAGTCTAAGGGTCACCTCAATAGTACCTACTAGCAACTACAGAAGCCCCTAAACAATTGTCTATCTTGGTTAACTTCCATGCTTTGTATTTTTAAATGTGTTAGATACTAAGTACATTGGTTATACCACGAATTTTTAGATGTATTGGATATTTATAGTTGACAAATTACATTTTATTGTGGAATTGTTCTAGGCAGGAATTCTTGGAAACATGCAAAATCTTTTTGAGACTGTGAAGAAGGCACAAATGGTTGTCCAAGTTGAAGCAGTGCGGGTGCAGAAAGAACTTGCAGCGTATGGCTCTCTTATTATACAATTTTAGCTTTGCTTGTTTTCTTTTTATAAACAAGCGTTTGTTCTATTATGCAGAGCAGAGTTTGATGGTTACTGTGAGGGTGAGTTAGTGAAGGTATGATTTTTGTTCTCTCTCTCCTCCCCTTTGCCCTCTTTGTGTCTGTCTATCTGTCTCTTTCTTGAAGTTTGTAACCTTTTTATGTTTTTCCCAGCAGAATAATTTATTCTTTGATTCTCCCTTTAGTTTTTCCTTTATGTTTTTTTACTGTCAGAAAGCTTTACCAACTAGAATCTAACTAAAGAAGTGCTAATGGAATTAGCTAACATAGCTGCACTAAAGAAATGATGGATTGTGTTTAGACCACAATGGATCTATCGAATTTCGTGTGTTGTTATAGAATATTCAGTTATCCTATTTTAAACTAATAACATCGATATGAAATCAATCTAACTTGTTACATGTGTAGAATCCCTTGGTAACTTAGTGAATATATCTACCAGTTGATCACCCTAGGCACAAATTTGTCTCTAACAAAGTGACAATCAACTTCAATATAGATGAGGTTTTTCATGGAACAATGTCATTCATTATTTGTACCAAATGTAATTTTAATAACTGCTATGTTTTTCTATCCTTAGTCATGATCATGATTTTTGCATTAAATTATCCATATTGATGTATTAATTTGTAAGTATAATTATCTTTTGTTACTTACTTTTGATTATGTATAATTTTAGGTGACACTGTCGGGGAACCAGCAACCTGTAAGAACCGAAATTACTGAGGCAGCTATGGATTTGGGAGCTGAAGTAAGTAAATAATTCAAGTGATGTTGTGTTTATATACTCTATTTTCTGTTATATCAATATCGGAGGATAATGGATTAAATACTAGATCCTTTCATTATTATAGTTTCTTTCTTTTCATTCATGTTAATTGTGAAGAACGATGCTTTGGTTTGGACCTTTTTACTAAAATCATAAAAATTCTCATTTTCTGTATATATTTATATGAAAAGAAAATGCATTGAACTTGTCAAAACAAACTCTTGCATTTCAACTTTTGGAAATGTTAAATGAACTAGTTCTGTAGAAGTTGGAAGTGCATTGGTTGGTTTTAACTAAGGAAGAAGTTCAAGTCATTTTATCTTTTAATTTTTTGGGTATGTATTTGTGAAGAAACTTTTCTGAATAGGACCCTAGTTTTATTTACAAAAAAAAATGTGGTCCTTAATGCCAATAATAAAACTATTATTCATTATTAAACACCTGTGGATTGCAGAAACTCTCGCTTTTAATCACTGAGGCATACAAGGATGCACACCAGAAGAGTGTCCTGGTAAAAATCCTTATCTTTATGAGGAAGAAAAGAACAAATTTTCATTTGCATTTGTGGTTATTGAATTGAAAGAGAATGTTATTGCTTATGTTTGTAGGCTATGAAGGAAAGGATGAATGATCTTGCACAGAGCTTAGGAATGCCACCAGGTCTTAGTGAAGGATTGAAGTGATTTATACTTTTAATTCTATTCAATTTTGCAACTATGCCTGTGGATTTGTACTCTTGGTTATTCAGAAAGAAATGTAATCCTAGAATTATTTGAAATCTGAGTTTCTGATGTGGTTGACATGAATAGTAGTTTTGTTAGCTTCAATAGCAAGCATCAAATTATTGTGATACCTTCTCTAGAATGCTAACTATTCATAAAGAACAATAGTTTGAATTACAGATAAACCTCTCTTCTATGAATTCTATCTGAAATTTCTTCCATCCAAAGGCCTTCATTTTCATGCAGAGAGAATTAGGGAAATGAGCATATTAAAAAACATATTGAAATAGTCAATAAACCATCAAACTTTTCTGTTGGACTTTGGTTAATCTAACACAGTAAATTGAAATTTCTGGTAAAATAGTACATGAGATTGCTTTGTAAAATGTATGAGTATTATATCAAATATGATGAAGATGATCAGAAAGATAATACAAAGCAATTCATCCAGTTTTACAACACTACTAATAAAATGATCAAGCACAATTTTGACAATGGTGGTAGGAAGTGAATTAAGTCCATGAATGAACCAAGTTGGCAAGTGTTGTTGTGGAGGATCCAAAGTCTGAAACAGCAGCCAAAGCCATGTGTTTGAGCTTCACACTTCTCTCTCTGATCTCCTTACACTCCATCACTTCTCTCACTCTCTTCTCCACTTCCTCCCCACTCACTAACCCATATTCTTCCCTCTCATTCACAGCAACAGCCACCTTCATCTCCCCCACCATCACCTCCCTGTTCACATGCTGCTCTGCATACAGTGGCCATGCAACCATTGGCACCCCCGCCACCACCCCTTCCAACACCGAGTTCCACCCGCAGTGACTCACAAACCCACCCACCGAGTCACGACTCAGCACCTCCACCTGTGGGGCCCAGGCTTTCACCACCATGCCTCGTTCCTTGGTCCTCTCCAGGAACCCATTTGGCAACACTGAAGCCAAGTCGAATTCATCACCTGGCTTTGCTAACTCCTCACCCTGCTTTGCTCCATCTTCTTCCAATGGCTTTTTCACAACCCACAAGAACCTCTTCCCACTCCTCTCTAACCCTTTCGCTATCTCTCCCAACTGTGACACTGAGAACGACCCTCGGCTTCCGAAACACAGATACACCACGCTTCTACTTGGTTGCTCATCTAGCCATCTCAGACATTCTTTGCTCTCTGTTCCTGCTGCTCCTTCTGCACAAACCAAAACAATGCTAAATCAATCAAATTCACGTAATTTACTAATACGTTAAAGCATTTCTTAGGAACTGAAATATGAGTTTTTTAAGGTAGAAATGAAAAAACTAAGCAATATATAAGAAAACACTTCATAAAGCTAGAGTCTTAAAGTTTTGGTTACAGATGGGGTAATAATTTCTTATCTGGGTTTTACCAATGAATCTTCGCTTAAATCCTTTGATTGACATTAACATGGCGATGAAAGTGTAAGAGAAGTTCCAAAAAAGTAGGAACTTTAACATGAGATTTTTAAAAAATATTTTAATTAAGATCCTTCAAAAATTAATAAAAGAGTCGACAATAGCATTGAAAAAGTAAAAGAAGAGTCAACCATGGCATTCGGAGACCAAAACGTAAGAACAAAACTAATTTGTATTGAATGTTGAGAAAGAAGAAAGAATCTGAAAGAAAGTAGAAAAATTATTATTAAAAAAAACATCTTTTAACGGAAGAAAGAACCACGAGACGAAACCTGATTGTTGGGGTTCTGCTATGAGTGGTCCGATATAGTAAACGTGAGATCCACGTTCGGCGTTTGGAGTACACGCGCCATCCGCGACGGCGTTAACCGCCAGAGGCTCGAGCTCTGGGAAGGAGTTCACTATAATCCCACGCGCCTTGGGAAGGTGCGTGCAGAAGTAGAGCATGTCCCAGTAGGCAGGGTCGCCCCTGTCTAAGACGGGCTCCGGCATATTCACCGCCTTCAGAGGCGCGTTGCCCGGCACGCGCAGTTCCACGCCGACCATATCCTTAAACGACTCGCTCCTCTCTTCGTGGAGTTTCGGAAAGTACGAGAAGAGCGCGAGAACGGCGGCGCCGGAAGTGAAGAAGTAGTAGACCGGGATTCCCATGGACGAAGCTGATTCCATGGCGGAAGTGCAGAAGAGATCGATGATGAAGGCTTTGACGGCGGTGGTTTTGGAGATTTGGGAGAGGTAGGTGGCGACGTTGGAAGCATTTGCTTTGATGAAGGCAAAGGCCCTGGCGGCGCGGCTGACGGTGGGTGGGGCGGCGGCGAGTGGGATGTGGGGGAAGCGGAGGAAGGAGATAGAGGGATGGGCGGCGGTGATGCGGCGGATATAGGCGTCGATGGTGGGGTGGTCGTGGTGGCCGGTGGTGAGGAGGATTGTGACGGAGAAACGGTGCGTTTGGATGAGCTTGGCAAGCTCAACCATGGCAACAATGTGGCCTATTCCTGGTGCTGGGAACATCACAATTCTATCTTTTTCCATCTTCGTTGATTCGGTTCCTCAAATCTTTGTGATTACATACATATATATTTAAGTATAGGTTAAATTTTTTTAATGTTTATGAATTTTACTATTCACGAACCATTTATGATTCAGAATACCATGTGAGACTCTTACCAAGGTGTTGCATTTATATTATTCTTCTTTATAGGGAAAAAAGAAAAAAATAGTTGTAGATTTTTATTGGAGTGGAGGTAAGTATAATAGTGGATGGAATTATGGAGTCTTGGAATGCTTGACTTCAACTATGAATTCAAGTTGTTTGAACTACTTATTCAAAAACTTCTCCAATCTTTTATGGACTACAAACCACAAAGACAAATTTCACTTATCACCCATATAATTATTGAAGACACTAAAAAATAAAATAAAATGTGTTATTGCAAGAAGAGTAATCAGCTTTAAAAAAATACAAGAAAGACTTGATTAAGAAAAATAATAATAACTTTTTTGTCGTCCTAGTGGAACTAACCACACCTTGAACAATTTTCACACCTTCAAAAACAAGGAAAATTATTTGTAGGTGGAAGATGAGGTCATCGTGTATTTCAGTGTAGACATAGGGTTAAGAATAACAATCTTTCTAAGGTAAATATAGTCGAAGGAGAAGATATTATTGTTACGTTCGTTTTACAAGTAAACCCCTGTGAGTAAATGGATAGTAGACTTTGGGACTACTAGACACATTTATATAAACAAAAATATGTTGTACATAAGTGTGAAGTATCTAAGAGATTTCATAACAACTCATATCCTAAAAAAATATGAAAGACTCTTCTAAAACTCATATATGATAAAACTCTTTTTAAATTATGTGTTATATGTGTCATCTAAAATATTAAAAAGTGTATTTTGTAGAAAATTGAAGAGAGAAAAATTGAAGAGGCAAAGTGTGTCTTTTTATGGATTTGGGCCTAATTTTATCATATTTTTGTATTTTTTATATTTTTTTTAATAATATTTTTTTTATGTGATGACAGATAATTGTTATTATTTGAGTTGTGAACTTAACTCGAATGTCAAGTTTCATAATACACTTAACATAAAAGAATTTTATAAAAGAAAAATAGGAAAAAAAATAGTCAAATCTACATTGTTCGAGAAGAGATTTTGAAGTTACCGCTACCAAAAAAATGCACATGCACCTCCACAACTTTCTTCTGCTACGTTATCTGAATTATTTTCTTTTGCAATATTGAGGGATTCAGTATACAAATATACAAATACTCCATTTATTACTACACAGTCACCTAACACCAATAATATAGTATTTTTTTAATTTTAAATATAAAATAAATTAGGATGAATAATATCGAAAAGTAAAAATATTTAATTATTAGGGTTTAGAAGGGTGTAGAAATATTAAAGGGTTACGTGTATGCACAATCAAACAAACGTGTGAAAAAGATTTACAACGTGGATAAGAGAAACTACTAGCAACATATAGTCTTTCCATATTTTACTTTAAAAAAATATAATTATGTATTTGTCATGTTTTTTTTTCTATAGAAATTCTTATTATAAATTATCTCGTGATTGACTTTAATGATATTATCTCAACAAACTTAAAATTAAAACATTCAAAAAATAACACACATTCTTCTTAGATTTTGATTGTAAAGATTGTTTCGATACATCAAATAATCCCACATTATCTAAAAGTTGATATTAAAGACAATTTAAATATATCTTTCTCATTTAATCCTTCAAAATGTATATTGAGTACAAGAATGTGATAGCATTTGAAACTCTAACTTTGAGTTGAGAACATTTGTTTTATCACATGAAAATATTTTCCTATATTTTTTATCTTCAATTATAGCATATCTTATTTCTATTTAATATTGTATCATTTGAAAAAATCTTTTCCCCCTAATCAATCTTTCATCATCTCTCCCAAGACAACTAAATTTACTCAAATCTCTTATATACTTCCTCTAAAAAGAATAAATTGTATTCGATATGAAATTTCAATTATGTATATTTTTTTTTATAATTACTTTTTATTTATATAATTGTTATAATACTCTATTTTAATATTAATATATATTTATATATATTTTTTAAATTTAATATTATAAAAAATTATGTTAAATATGTCATAATATTCTGTTTCTTCTATAATGTTTTTATTTTTTAAAATTATTTAATAAATATTTAAAACAATGCGTTAACAGATATAAAAATGAGTATAACTACTATCTAACGATATGTGATATTTGTACTTCTTATATGTAAAAATATTATTAAAAATAATTAATATGATAAGGTACACTAATATCGAATAAAATATTAATAACATTTTTCATGTTTTAGTAACATTATAATATTACTATATATATATATATAAATATATAAATTAGTGAGAAAGAATCTTCAGTTACTTGAAAAAGCAACTATTCAAATAATAATATTTGATGAAAAAACAGGAAAACGAATGAAAAATGCTATAATTTTGATTTGAAGTTATAAGCATGAAAAAATTTAATATATATTGGAAAAGTAATATGATTTCATTTTTTTTATATAAAAATAGTCATGTTTTGTATCATGATTTTAAGTAATAATATTTATAGTCCATAAATGAAGATCCTATTCAGAAGTACAATTCTAGAGTTTTATTTCTTTTTAATTTAATTAAAAAAAATTAGAAGCATGATTTTAAGATTTTTATATTTTTATTTATAAATTAATTTTAATTTTAATAACTGAAAGTTTAATTTTAAAATCTGCTTCTATAATAAATTACAACTTCCTCGTCAAAATCCATAAGTATAAATTGCAATGAAAACGATTTTAACACGACGGCGTTTATAGTACCTGAATCTTGAGGTTCCGCGATCACGGGACCGATACAGTAAACACGAGGTGCACTTTCCGCGTCTGGAAAGCACGCGCCGTCTGCTACGGCCTGCACCGCCACAGGCTCCAGCTCCGCGAACGTGTTCACAATAATCCCACGGGCCTTCGAGAGGCGCGTGCAGAAGTCCAGCACGTGCCAGTACGCAGGGTCCTCCCTCTCCAACATGGGTTCCGGCAACTTCACCGCCTTCAAGGGCGCGTTGCCCGGCACGCGCAGTTCCACCCCGACCATATCCTTAAACGACACGCTCCCATCTTCGTGGAGCTTCGGAAAGTACGAGAAGAGCGCGAGAACGGCGGCGCCGGAAGTGAAGAAGTAGTAGACTGGGATTCCCAGTGAAGAAGCTGCTTCCATTGCGGAGGAGCAAAAGAAGTCGATTATGAAGGCTTTTAGGGTGGTGGTTTTGGAGATTCGGGAGAGGGTGGTGGTTACATTATGGGTGTTGCTGTTCATAAAGTTCATGAGTTTGGCGACGAAGCTGACGGTGGTGGTGGAGGTGGGAGGTGGGGTGGGAGGGAGGTGGAGGAAGGAGATGGAAGGGTGAGAGGTGGAGATGTGGTGGATGTAAGCATTGATGGTGGGGTGGTGAAGGAAGCCATTGGTGAGGAGGATGATGATGGAGTAATGGTGAGTTTGGAGAATGAAGATGGCAAGTTCAACCATGGAAACAATGTGACCTCTTCCTAGGGCAGGATACAACACTAGTGTTTCTTCTTTCATTTCTTCTTTCATTTTGGTTTGGTTGGATTTGGTGTGTCAAACCTAATTTGTAGCTGCTGAATTCTTTGTTTTGGTTTTGGTTTTGTTCATGTGCTTTAATTATATATATCTTTAAGGTTGGTTAGGTTAATTTGGTTGAACTTAATTGAAGAGAGAGGATATTAGTTAATATAGTTAATCTTACCTTACTATAATATATATAATATATAGTTTGATATAATTAGACGACAAAATTGTGACAGAATACTGACCTTAAAAGCGGACAATATTTTTCGAATGTGATAATTGATCCTAATGATACTATCATTCGAACTTGAGATCAGAACAATAATGTCGTATGTGGAAATCGTAAATTTGTTCCCTTAACCTTCGATTGAGCTATTGTTCCAGTACGACCAATATATAATCTTACGTCACTTAAGAGTCGAGATCAATAATCATTTGTAATTTGTTTTCAATGAATTGATGAAATAAAACTTTAAATTAAATCAATTTGACATGTAGAACGATTCATTTTAATTATTTACACACTATAATCACCTAAATGATTAAAGTTTAAATAAGAAAACGAAAACTAATTTCAAGTTATAATAAATAAAGAAAAACCCTAGTTAAATATTAGTGGGTAATTAACATTGATTTGTAAGGCATAGTTGTGGAAAAATATGATTAAGTGCATATCTTGCTGATTGCAGAATATATAGTTAGATCGTAGTTGGAATAATTCATAATACTTTTTCATTAAGAAACATTTGTATGGGATATGGCTACCCCCACTAACATTGAGTGAATACGTACATGTTTTAAAACATCATAAATTATACATAAATTAGGTTAAACAGAGAATCTAAGGAGGCAATTATTTAATATATAGTTGACCTCGTGTTTTATAAGATATTATGAATTTCAATTAAAAATAAAAAAAAAATATTTAAGAGTATATTAAGAAATATTGGCATTCCTTATTTATATGGTATCGTGTGGGGAAGAAGGTTTAATTATCTCCCACATGTTTGTTTCAATTTTTTTTGATTTTTTTTTTTTATGTTTGATTACAATGATTTAAAATGAATTTTGTGTGCACACACAAAATCATTGCTAAAGAAATTTGGAACCTATGCACTGATTCTTGACATTCATACCTAATTAAGGTGCAAAATCCACAAGGATTAGAAAAATTTAAACATATATCATTGATTGTGAGTTGTATAAGATATTAAAGATTAGCCCATAGAATGAATCAAGTGCTACATAAAATTATAGATCAATCACAATATGCATTTTTAGATGTTATGATTAGCATTGTGATTCTATATTTTGTATAATTTGTAATTTTTTTTAACTTTTAATTATTCCTTTCACCTCAATATTTTTATAAATTTTCATGTTTTAATTATCTAAAAAAAAATATTTTTCAGTTTAAATTTTTATTATTTTGAACAAGACATTGTGAAATTGGGATGATAGGTGTGATGTCCACAGGAAAGTAGTTATGTAAAATTGTTACTAAATGTAATTTAATAGTTTTTAAAACTAAAAATTAAATAAAGTTACAAAGAATTTAAATATTAAAGAAGCATTATTACATAAAAATATATAGAAATTAAATTATGGATTATTAAAAACTAAAATAAAAATAAGATTCAAAATGTAAATTTTGTAAAATATAAGAAACAAAATTACAATAGAAGAGTAGATTCTATTATTCTTCTTGAAAGTGTAAGGTCACTCTCTTTCCAATGGAGAAAAACAGATAGACCAACCATCTAAAATTAAATGAAAAAAACATATTGGTTACTAATATTCCCAACTCCAAATAGGCCTCAGATACAACATACGTCTTCGTGAGTATCATTTTCAACAATGCTCCAATGCTTCGCAACCAAATCTTTTTACTAAATTCTTCTATCAGACTCTCTGATCAAATATTATCGATATGAAATATATGTTCCAGGTAGTCTTCGGGTTATTGTATTTTTGAGAATCGTTACCAATAAGTTTCTTAAACGGAAGTTTGTTTTGTTGGAGGTATTGCACCTCAATATATTTTGATGACTTTAAAATAAATAAATTTTACAAAATTGAAAATATATTAGATTCAAATTTTGTAAAATTTATTTATTTTAAAGTCATCGAATATACTAAGGTGCAATCCCTCCAACAAAGTAAACTTCAGCTTGAGAAACATTTTGGTAACGATTACTAAAGACCACCTGGGACATATACTTCACACCGATAATATTGGATCTGAGAGCCTTGTGGAAGGACTTCGGTAAAAAGATTTGGTTGTGAAGCATGACAAACCTGATAAGAAATTAACCGAAATGGAAAGTTGTTGAACTGATGCGAATACCTATCCTACATTTAAACAAGTAAAATGAAGTATTGATGAAAGCCTCCAAAAAAAAGTAACAGAACAAATCCATTAAAATGTAGGAAACAAAAGCAGTGATGTGGAAGATTGAAGAAAGAGAAAAGAGTTGATAGAGAAGGTATACCTATTTCATGAAGCATGGTGTAGCCATTTGAGAAGCAACCATAAGGGTAACAGTTTAAATATGAACATGGGAGGCACCATGAAAAGTTTGAGAGACTGAAGAAAAAGAAGTTGAGATGTGTTCCAAAGGAGAGGGAAGAGGATGATTTAATAGAAGATGGTAAATGGGGTTGTTCAAATAGTAATTATGCATAAATGCTGAACCACCCAACACTGTACTTGGTTGCAGGCCATTTCAAATACCATACAAAAAATTTACTTAGAATTGCTTCCCATGTGAACTGTATGTTGCAGAAGATAAAATTAATTCAGTTATTACTGCATTTGTTCATATTTTTTTGGAGTTTCTGTTGAAATTTCTCAACATTGTTTTCAATTCTTCTAATTCATTAAATAACTTTCAATTACTCTAGAACTAATTTCCTTGTCACTAATTCGATGGAAGTTGATCACAAAATTTATACTAAGTGATTACTCACATAATTTAAATCTACTTAAATTGGATTTGATGGTCATTAATTTATAGGGCTCATGTTAAGAGTCTATGATACTTAATTTGAAAGAGTGGAGATAGGATATTAATTGATAGAGATCAATAGTATTTTTTTTTTTATTTATAAGAATTTTTTTTTTTACTAGTTCAAATTTTAGACTATTAATATACTTGTACTGTGTAAATATGGAAATAATTAAAGTTGTTATGCAAATAATTAAAGTTGTTACTTTTATTTATTTTTGTATGTGAGGAGTGATTGTTATTTTCAATAAAGTGATGAAGTGAAATTTTAAATTAAGTCAATTTTACATATAAAAGGATTCATTTCAATTATTTCCTATAATTATAATTAATATTAGTTGTTAATTAACATTGATTTGTAAGGCATAGTTGTGGAAAAATATGATTAAGTGCATATCTTGCTGATTGCAGAATATATAGTTAGATCGTAGTTGGAATAATTCATAATACTTTTTCAATAAAAACATTTGTATGGGATATGTCTACCCCTACTAACATTGAGTAAATACGTACATGTTTTTAAAATATCATAAATTATACATAAATTAGGTTAAACAGAGAATTTAAGGAGGCAATTATTTAATATATAGTTGACCTCGTGTTTTATAAGATATTATGAATTTCAATTAAAAATAAAAATAAAAAAATATTTAAGAGTATATTAAGAAATATTGGCATTCCTTATTTATATGGTATCGTGTGGGGAAGAAGGTTTAATTATCTCCCACATGTTTGTTTCAATTTTTTTTGAATTTTTTTTTATGTTTGATTACAATGATTTAAAATGAATTTTGTGTGCACACACAAAACATTGCTAAAGGAATTTGGAACCTGTGTACTGATTCTTGACATTCATACCTAATTAAGGTGCAAAATCCACAAGGATTAGAAAAGTTTAGACATATATCATTGATTGTGAGTTGTATAAGATATTAAGGAAGATTAGCCCAGAAAATGAATCAAGTGCTACATGTATAAATCAGTCATAATATCTATTTTTAGATGTTAGATGCTTAGCATTTTGATAATAAATGAAGTGATATATAAGGTAAAAAGAAGAAGAAAAGATTGACTATATCAATAATGTATCAATTACAAACATAAAATTTATACCAATATATATAATTAATATGTTGATAATCTTCCTCAATTATTATATGAAGAAAAATAAAATGATTTTTATTAATATAGAGATTTTCTAAACTATATGGTGTAACATTAAAGTGATAAATTGGTGTCATTCCACTTGTTCTAGTTTTATAACTCTACTAAACAAATTATCAAACAAAATTTTTACAATAGTGTTAGGAAGTGAATTAAGGGTATGTTTGTTTTCATGGAAAGGAGGGAATGAGTATTTTTTTGTGTTTGTTTCGAGGGTTTTGAGGATGGGAGAGAGGATGAGTGTTTTTTTTTCATTATTCACAAAATAAAGATATTTGTGGAGATTTATGTAGGATAGTTATATTTTACCAAAATACTTTTGTGCATGCATTTTATTACAATATCAAAATTAAATATTACATAAATTTATTTATAATTTCAAAAATATTTAATTATACTATTAATAACAACATACAATTATAAATAATAATAAAAAAAAAATATTAACAAAATATATATAATTATATAGAATAATAAATGAATATAATAATAAATATTATTTACATAAATTTTAATATATTAAATAATTTTATTTCAACACAAAAATATTTTCTATTATATTTTTTTATTTTTTATTATAAAATATAAGTAATTATGAATATTATATATTAAAAAAAATTAATTAACTCAACCCTAAAAAAAATTATAATTCATTATTCAAATATTTTTTAATAACAATAACAAATTTATAAACTTATAATAAATCATCTTCACAAATACCTCAGATACTTTCACATATTCTTTGTAATCCTCACAGATCAATTCCTTCCCCTCCCCACAAATCTTCTCTTCTCCTCAATCCAAATCCAAATACAGCATAAGTAAAAAAAAATTGATATCTTAAACTATCATACCCACAATATTATAATTAAAAGAATAATAATTTTTTTATCGAAATAGAAGAATTTTAAGGTAACATTTTCCTTAAATCCATGAATGAAGCAAGTTGGCAAGTGATGTTGTTGAGGATCCAAAGTCTGAAACAGCAGCCAAAGCCATGTGTTTGAGCTTCATACTTGTGTCTCTTATCTCCTTATTCTCCATAACCTCTCTCACTCTCTTCTCCACTTCCTCCCCACTCACCAACCCATCTTCCTCCCTCTCTTTCACGGCCACCGCCACCTTCATCTCCCCCACCATCACCTCCCTGTTCACGTGCTGCTCTGCATTCAGCGGCCATGCAACCATGGGCACCCCCGCCACCACCCCTTCCAGCACCGAGTTCCACCCGCAGTGACTCACAAACACACCCACCGAGTCACGACTCAGCACCTCCACCTGCGGGGCCCAGGCTTTGACCACCATGCCTCTATCCTTGGTCCTCTCCATGAACCCATTTGGCAACACTGAAGCCAGGTCGAATTCATCCCCTGGCTTTGCTCCATCTTCTTCCAATGGCTTCTTCACAACCCACAAGAACCTCTTTCCACTTCTCTCTAACCCTTTCGCTATCTCTCCCAACTGTGACACTGAGAACGATCCTCGGCTTCCGAAACACAGATACACCACGCTTCTACTTGGTTGCTCATCTAGCCATCTCAGACATTCTTTCTTGTCTGTTCCTGCTGCTGCTCCATACACACCAAACACAATAATTTGAAAATCCCACATAGAGAAAAAAACATTTCGTAATATATAATATATAAATATAAATGAGTTCGAAATCTCATCTTATAATTGATCTTCTAAGAGGCAACTTATTAATATTCTTTTCAATATGTTTATAAAAGAGCAAATTAAATAACAATAATCAACCCTGGCATCTTCAATATTTTTAATTTATTCACTGAAAGAAAATTTATATCACTTGAATTAATTTAAAAATTTATTTAGTATTTATCAGTATTAATGTGTTGGAGATCCAAAATTTACTAAGCTCAATCATTTAGTCTATAGAAGACACTCATATTCTGACCTAAATACTCATTGGTTGTTTTAAGATTCAGAACTCTATCAGGGTCTTCTCTATAAAGTATTTTTAATCTCGACGACTCTAAATAATATGTTACTATATTATACCAGAATAATTAATATATATATATATATATATATAACTCATTTTATAAATTATTTTTTAAAATTATGTAAGACTTAAAATTATTGTTTAATATTAGTTATCTAATCCTTCGGATCGTTATTGGTACATTTTTAATATAAATTTTGAATATTTAAATATGAAATATTTGATTATTATTTTATTGTTGATTGTGTAAGCTGTGACTTAATATGAAACTTTGAAGTATTGCATGGAAGCGAACCTGATTGTTGCGGCTCCGCGAGGAGAGGACCGATATAGTGAATACGAGGCGCACGTGTCGGATCTGGAAATCACGCGCCCTGCGCGCCTGCGTTAACCGCCGCAGGCTCAAGCTCTTCAAACGAGTTAACTATAATCCCACGCGCCGTCGCCAGGCGCGCGCAAAAGTCCAGCATGTCCCAGTACGCAGGGTTGTCCCTGTCCAAAATGGGTTCCGGCAAGTCCACCGCCTTCAGAGGCGCGTTGCCCGGCACGTGCAGTTCCACCCCGACCATATCCTTAAACGACACGCTCCACTCTTGGTGGAGTTTCGGAAAGTACGAGTATAGAGCGAGAACGGCGGCGCCGGAAGTGAAGAAGAAGTACACTGGGATACCCATTGAAGAGGCTGAATCCATGGTGGTGGCGCAGAAGAGGTCGATCACAAAGGCTTTGACGGTGGTGGTTTTGGAGATTTGGGTGAGGGTGGCGGCTACGAGGGGGGCGTTTCTTTTGTTGAAGCTGAGGACTTCGGCGAAGCTGACGGCGGTTGTAAAGGTGGCGGGGGTGGTGCGGGGGAGGCGAAGGAAGGAGATGGAGGGGTGGAGGGCGGAGATGCGGCGGATGTAGGCGTCGATGGAGGGGTGGTCAAAGAGGCCGGTGGTGAGGAGGATGGTGATGGAGAAACGGTGCGTTTGGATGAGCTTGGCAAGCTCAACCATGGCAACAATGTGGCCTATGCCTACTGATGGAAACATCACTATGCTTTCTTCTTCCATTTTTTATCCTTCACTATCTCAAAACCTTCTTTGCATGTCAAACCTTCTTTGCATGTCAATGTTTAAATGGGAAGTGGTGGTATATTTTTTTTTGTATAAACAAATGAAATTTCATATTTATTTATTTTAAAAAACAAATTAGACTAAAAACATTCAAAAATAGTTAAATACTTGTTTGTTGTATTATAATACGAAAATTCATTCTCTCTGGTGTAGTATGTTATACCAAAGAGAGTGGGACGTTCGTTCTTCGCCTTTTTTATCATCATGGGTTATATTTTTTTTTTTAACAAAATGGAGTATGTTTAAAATCAATTACAAATTTAGGCAAGTTGTGCCAATTTGACACGACTTTATATGCATAAATCGTTCCAATTAAACACGATTCTGTCATGTTATACTGAATTTGTGCCAACTTGGCACGATTTCTGGCCTGTCTGAAATCGTGTCAACTTGGCACGACTTCTGTCACGTCATAATTTTTATTTTATTTTTAATTTTATTGTTTATATTGGGTAATAAGTTATGTAATGCTAAAAAATAATTTGATACATAATTTTCTAAGAGTGTTAGTTTTAAGGAACAAAAAATTGGATAATCATGTATGGATCATGTTTGACGGTAATGTAATACAATAACTTGATTATTTGATTAATTAAAAAAT
>Ga0123342_1005570_pt1 | contig 18128 bp, 4 predicted proteins | sample Turbeawhitnodule_FD_89960 | JGI IMG/M metagenome (GOLD analysis project Ga0123342, IMG submission 89960) | Root nodule microbial communities of legume samples collected from Mexico - Turtle bean Mexico white nodule | ecosystem: Host-associated > Plants > Roots > Nodule | place: Mexico: Nepantla...
AAACTAATTTAGAAACCAATTTTTGTTTTAGTTTCCAAAATGGTCTCTAATTTAGTTACTATTGCAACTAATTATTTTGGTCTCTAAAAATTGGTTTCTATTTCATCATTTTCTTGTAGTGTTTGTGAAATGTCGAAGCTTCTTCTGCATTGAGTTTAATTCCTTCATTATTGGAAAGTCTAGAAGAATAGGTCATAGGGGTAGTTATAAGAATGATAGTTGTCGTTTAACAGACAAATTAAATATTAAATATGATTCCAATATAAACCTGTTTAACACTATAGAGATGATAGTTTAATTATGGCCAGATGACCCCAAGTCGTCTCCCAAGGAATCCAATAGTGAAATTAGTAGATTGATGTTTAGAATCTATATGCAAGCCATAAAAGTTAACAATAACAATAAAGGTAAAAGAAGGTTGAGATTGTTGTGCATAAAATATAAAGAATTAAAACAACAAATAAAAAGCGATTGATCCCAAGTTCCTCCACTATTGAATTATTCGTAGGTTCTCTAAAGATTAATCTTTTCTAAATCCTCTAACAGAGGTAAACCAGATTGAACATGCGTCAATCTAATTCAAGTGAAACTCACCAGTAAAGTATGCGTCAATTGGTTTAATCAATACTCACTTTGTTCCATGTGTATACAAATTATTCATCTAAGTGCAATATTATATTAATATTTTGTCTTATAACTTGTACACATGTATCTTTAGTTTCAATATTTAAAAATAATTTAACATAAGTGGTTAGTATTATATTTCATTTTATTGAACACAAATAGAAAGTATTAGGACGAAAATATAAGAAAGATAATCTTAGAATTGAAAAACATATTATAAAATAGATATAAATTTATTAGCTGAAGTTAATCAGAAAGCAATAAATCAGAAAACATGTTTTTATTAACAATAAAAATAAATAAATATATATACACAATTGTTTTTAAATTCAAAATAAATCACGTTCAATAATATTATTAAATTATATAACAACCTCTAATTCATATATATATATATATTATATTAAGCTCATTAATAATTGAAAAATAAAGTTGGGTTCAAAAGATGAAAAAAAAATACAATTAATACATTAAACAAAAAAGAAGAAGATAACATAGTTTGTAACCTGAGAGAAAAAAAAACACAACACTTCCTCTTTTTCTCTCTCTATATCTCATTTATTTCAAGATTAGATTTAAGTAACTTTCTCTTTATTTTAAATATTTCTTCTTCTTTTTCCTATCATTTTTCTTATTATTTTGTCACTGATTTTGGTGGAGTTAGATGAGAAAAAATGTTCATCTCAAATTGATTATGCTCATACTAAAATTTGTTAATATTTGAAAAATTTACTATAAGTTTCTAGATTTTAGAGTGACTCCACTATCTAAATGAAATTTTCTTGAAATAAGAAATTATACTAGTTTTATCTTTTAGTAGAAGTTTAAATTAAAAAAAATCATGAAGTTCACATAGTCACAAGTTCCAAATCTCTTTTGTTTTGTTGTGTGAAATAAATTTTAATTCATAAAATTTGTTTGAAATTTATGAATTTGGAAAGTAATTGATAAGTTCATTGTGTTAGTTTAAATCTGAGTTTAATACTAAAGTTTAAAAATCTTGTAAGTATCTTTTTAATTGCAGTTTCTATGAGAATACATGTTAAATAATCTAATTTTGTATATTTATGTTTAATTGAAAAATAAATTAAATTATTTATAAATAATTGATCTAATTGTTTGTTTTAAAATATATTTTTATGTTACAGAATTATTTCAATAAATTACTCTTTCACTTGTTTGTTCCTATTATAAATTACTATTTTTTTCTTACTTTATCTTCAAATTAATTATTTTCTATAGTCATAACAATAAACTCATTGAAAGATAAAATTTTCAGTAAAATGATTGAAATTATATTTTGGAGTTTTTATTAAATTATATAGAGTAAAATAAATTATTGTGGTAAATTTAAAATAATAAAAGATGGAAAAATGTCTAATTATATTAACAATTTATGTATTTTATGAAATCAAACTTTATTAGAGATGTATAGCGATATGAGTAGTTTAAATTAATAAAATTTATTGATGTTTCAACTTTTTTTATGTGAAAAGTTGTCTCACATGAAAAAAGTTATTCTAAAACTATTACAAAGCAGCCACCATATTGCAACAACACTTTTTACTAGGAGAAGAAGAGCACAAACTATTCGAATAACCAAAAAATTTACAAAAATGTTGACACCATTTTAGATCGGGACATGTTCCTCCTCCTCCTACGCAAACTGTTCTTGAAGATTTTGATGAATATTCGCTTTTTCCTGAAATTAATGTAAAACCTAATTACAAATTATATAAAAAAACAATTTTTTTAATTTTATCAACTCATATATATATAATTTTATTTATTGTAATTAATATTATATCCCATTTTATTTTATTAAGAAATAAACTTTAATTTTTTTTTAATATTATAAAATTGGTTCATTTTCTCCTACTTTATATATACTGTACTAGAAAATATCCATGCATCTTCAACATATTCAATATAAAGTGTTATGATGAAAATACAACAAAAATAAAGCTTACAACTAAAAAAATGCTAAACAAACATATATAAGTTACGTGGAGTCAAGAGAAGAGCAATGCAAAGAATTGGAAAGAACAACATAAAAGTTTTGATCTTCATTATATTCATTCTTTGAAGAAGGGTTGAGTTTTTTTTAGCTTTCTACGTTTATATGTATGTAAGAGAAGAGAATATAAATATATATACTACACACAAGATTGATGCTAAACCTATAAGGGAATTGTATGTAAGAAGATGGAAAGAAAAAAGAATATGATTTTATTCTTGTGTATATAAAGTGTATGGAGATTTTATCTCTCCAAATTACAATATCATTAGTTAGGGATCCACTAATCATGAGATTCTATCATTATTAAATTAATTGCATATAATTGGGTACAATATCTTACAATATTGCATACAATAATTGTGTATAATTTGATAATTATTATTTCCTTGATAAAATCTTATACTCTATAATATTTTTTTTATTGAATAAATTTTTATTGTGCATCACATTTAATAACATTATTAAAGCTAATTTATATATGATCTTTTATTATATGTATTATTATTAATTATTGTTGAAAATAATTAATTAATAAAAGCACTTATAAACATATGTATTAGGTAGTAATTTAGATCATATTTAAATAAGCTTTTGTATAAGTACTTTTTTTTAAAAATAAAACAAAATAAAAAAATGAACTGAAATCATTTGTAAATTTAATCAATTTATATATATATATATATTAAATTGTTGTTTGAGTGCAAATAAATTGAATAAAAAAACTCTAAAAGTTACTTCAATTCTCTCAATTCAACAATAATGCATCAAGATAATATTTTGGCCATCTACCTCATAACAAAAAAATAGTTTTAGTTTTTTAACACTTTTAAAATAATTTGTCCTTAAAAAAAATATTTTTTAAAATATGTATTTAAATTATTTTTACATTAATTTTATCGATAAAAAGTATTATCAGGAACTAAAAAAGCTAAACCATACACTAGGAAAATTACTGTCATAAAAAAATGATAAATCAAACATAAATGCATTCCAACAAACTACAATTAAAGATTTTCAGACCAGTTGTCATATGTGAATAAAATAAACAATATTGTTTAAAAGTACATTAAATTTTAAATATTTATACCTATTATACATCGTATATATTTTGAAATGGCAAACCAAATTAAATTATCAATGTTTATTTTATTTTATTTTCTATTTTTTAGTTAACATGAGGTGAATTATACCCACTCTCTTCTTATTCTTCTGTGCACATCCCGTATAGTTTATTTTATGCATAAAACTTAAAATTATTAGCATTTAAATATTTACATACAATGTTAGAGTATAATTACGATATGCAAAATGTAAACATAAAAAAATAAATTAACTTAATAAACCAAACTTTTAGATTTATCGATATTTATCTAAGTAACCTACTAAGGTTTTTTTTCCTATCATATAGAAGAAAACCTTGAAATGGAAAAACGAAAAAGCTAATCAAAGCAGATAAAAGAAATGGGCCTACCAAAACGCAACCCAATACATAAGCAAAGGTGTATAAAGAAAAAAACAGAAAAGACTAAGGCCCAATACTAATAATATTAACACTCCTTCCATTCACAACTTGAATTTGAATTATTTGAAAACTGAAGGAGTAAGGGAAAAACTTACATTTTCATAAATCAATTTCAAATGATATTTTATATTGGCAAGTTTTCCACTATTTTATGATGATTTTAGCTAGTTAAAGGTATGTTTTAACTTATTAAAAGAATTATTCAGATGAAGTTTATTGCTTTTATATTGTTAAAAGGGGTTGTTAGTGACTTTAGTAGATTAAATTTACATTTTGATTGACTAAGTCAAAGCAAAATCCATTACTAATAAAAGAGTGGTGTTTTACTGTAACATCCTTTTCCAATATATTCTCCTTATTAATTTAATTATATTTGAAAAGATAATATTCTATATTATATTATTTGTCATTTATAGTTATTTTTTCATCCTTTATCAAGAAAATCAAGATATAAGAAAAAAAAGAGATAAACCTTTGTTAGAGATATATAATGATAGAAATAGAGAGAGTTTATTAACCTTTCCAAAGTCTCCTTACATGAAAAATGTTATTATAAAAGAATTAAATAGAAAGAGCACTTTTTATTTGGTGTAGTAACACCTTTCACCATTAGGAGGAATACAAAAATAACCACTTTTTATGCAAAGAATTTACAATATTTTGACACCTTTCAGGGTTGGAACATGTTCCTCCCCCTACTTGGCAAACAGTTCCATCAGGTGTTGGTGTATAATTGCTTGTTCGAAGATAAATTTTTCAGTAAAACTCTTTGAAATGATATATTCGGTGTTATCAAAAAATCATTAAATATAGATGAATTTTAAAAATAAAAATATTTAGTCATCATATTAATTAAAGTAAATATTATTTTTTTATCTAAAATTAATTATTATTTAATGATTTTCTTGTAGTGTGTTTTTATTAAATTATATAAAAAATCATTAATTATTATGGTTAATTTATAAATAATAAAAGATGAAAAAGAGTCTGATTGTATTAACAATTTATGTATTTTATAAAATAAAAACTTTATTAGAGATGTATAACAATAGGATCGAGTGATTTAAATTAAGAAAATTTATTGATGTTTCTACTTTATTTTATATCAAAATTTGTCTTACACGGTCAAAATAAAGTGACTCTAAAAAGTATTACAAAGGTTAATTATCTAATGTGCAACAACATTTTTGACCATCAGGAGGAATGCAATAACCACCCTGTGAATGACCAAAGAATGTACAAAAGTTTTGACAACTTTTAAGGTCGGGACATCTTCCTCCTCCTACCTGGCAAACGGTTCCAGGAGGTGTTGGTGGATAATCGCTTTCCCCTGAAATTTTTACAAAACCTAATTACAAATTATATTCAAAGAAATTTTTTGATTTTTATCAACTCATATCTAACAATTTAACTTATTATGGTTAATATTATATTTCATTTCATTTATTAAGAAGTAAAAATTAATTTTAATTTAATATTATTAAACTTTTCATACTCTGATATTTTTGCCTAATTATATATACTATACTAAAAAAATCTACGTTATCTCCAACATATTCAATATAAAGTGTTAGGATGAAAATACAACAAAAATAAAACTTTAAACTAAAAAACATGTTAAACAAACAGATATAAGTACTTTAAACTAAAAAACATGTTATACAAATAGATATAAGTTTATTACCTAGAGTCAAGAGAAGAGCAATGCAAAGAATTTGGAAAAAAAACATCAAAGTTTTGATCTTCATACTCATTTTGTGAAAAAGGCCTGCATTTCTTTTTAGCTTTCTACGTTTATATGTATGCAAGAAAATAGAAAACACACATGTATATATATTACAATAAAATCATTAAATATAAACTAGTTTTAGAGATCAAAATAATTGGTTACTATTTAACTAAACTAGAGACTATTCTATAAATTAAAAAAATTAATGATATTTAAAGTCATTTCTATTATTAATAAAAATTTATAAAATCATTTCTAAATTGGTATCTAACTAATAGTTACCAAAGTTTTACTTACTTACTACTTTGTATTTTAAATTAGTATCTATTAGTCTTTTAAAAACTAATTTAGAATTTATAATATTAATAGTTAAAACCTTGATAGTTAATTTATATATTTCTTTAATAAAATAAATCACTTGAACAAAAACGTAAAATATAAAATAATAATGTATTTAATAGATATATATTGTGGTTTTATATCACATTTAATAACATTAAAGCTAACTATTTATGATCTTTAATGATTTTTTTTTACATATATTAAAATACCCATATTTAAAAAAATACTTATTAATTGTAAAGAAGGGAATATTTATATTCATACTAAACATGTAAATATAAATACCACATTAATAAAATTAAAAAAAAACATTATACATTATTATTATTATTATTATTATTATTATTATTACTTTATCGATAAAAAAAAAATGTGAATCACTTCAGGATGGTTTAACCCTTATACATCCAGAGCAACATGCCCTCAATTTTCAAACTAATACCGCGTACCCTCACAACAACAAAATAACAAAACACCTATCCAACCAAAGACATATCACTTGCTTTTAATTGAAAAAAATGCAAATCAAATTATCAAGACATCAATCTAAAAAGAAAAAACAAACTTAAGGAACTTTGGAAGTAATCCAAGATCATACCTTCAATTGAGCCAAGGAGAAAATTTCAAAATGATAATGACATTATACATTATTAATTGTTATGAAATTAATTAATTAGAAAATAAAAGCATTTGTAAATATATTTATTAGGTAATAATTGAGGCCATATTTAAATAACTTTATCTATAAATACTTTTAAAATAATAAAACAACATAAAAAAATATGAAATGAAACCATTTATAAATTTAATCAATTTGTATATATAAGTTAAATTGTTGTTTGAATGCAAATAAATTGAATAAAAAAAATCTAAAAGTTACTTCAACTCTCTCAATTCAACTTTCAATTCAACAAAAAGTAATCCATGAAGATAATGGTATTTTGGTCATTCATCTCATAATGAAAAATAGTTTTAGTTTTTTAATACTTTTAAAATAATTTGGTGGTTTTGTTATAATTTTTCTTAAAAGATATTAAAAAATAAAAAATATATTTAAATTAATTTTAAATTTTTTCTATCAATAAAAAATAAAAAAATAAAAGAATTTAAGAAATACACTAGTTCTTATATGGAAAAACTATCCCATTTATTACTAATAGAGAACCTTACTGCAATTTAATTCCTCAAAATGAGTGACGGTTACACTAAAACTGTTACTAAAAAAACTGAATCATACACTAAAAACTAGTATGATTAAAAGAAATACATAACGCAACATAAATGCATTCGAGTAAACTACAATTAAAGATTTTCTCAAACAAGTTGTAATATGTGAGTAAAATAAATAATATTGTTTAAAATTTAATTTAATTTTAAATATTTATACCTATTATACATCATATATATTTCGAAATATCATATATATATATTTTGAAATGTCAAATAAAATAAAATTCTCAATGTTTATTAATTATATTACATAATTATCATAAGTAACATTATTCAATAATATTTAAAAAATATAATATATTTTTTACTTTGAAATATATTTTAATTAAAACTTATACTTTTATTTATTTAGTATACATTAAAAATATTTTATTAAATATAAATAATTATTATAATGAAAAAAATTTCACCTTTTGTGTTTTTTTAATAAAGTCATACTTATCTTCCTTATTTTATTTTTTAATTTTTAGTTAATATGATAGGTTAATTATACCCACCTCTTTTCTTATTCTTCTATATTACAATCCTGAATGAACTCATATCATATCATGTGTTACTATTTATCAACCTCTAATCAATAAATATATATATATATATATATATTATAAATCATAAAACAAAGTATGGTTAATTAATACAATCAAACAAACAAAATTAGATAATATAGGATAGAGAAAAAAAACACAACACATACCCTTTCTTTTATTATTTCTCTCTACTTTTCCCATTCATACCTATTTTTTTTTTCAAAAATCTCATTAAAGTAAGTTTTTGTTTATTTTAAAGATTCTTTCTTCTTTTTCTCTCATTTTTCTTGAAATTTTGTTATCAGTCTTGGTGGGATTAGTTGAAAAAAGTATTCCTCTCAACTTGATTAAGTTCATACTAAAATTTGTTAATGTTTGGATAACTTGTTATAGGTCCCTGGATTTTGTTGTGACTCCCCTGCTTAACTGGAATTTTCTTGAAATAAGAAATTATACTAGTTTTATCTTTAAATAGACGTTAGTTGAATTCTGATTATTGAATGTTTTTAATGTATAGATCCATGAGTAATCTGGTGGTTGTATATTGGTATTGAAATGAAAAATGAATTTTATATGTTTATGTTTAATTGAAAAAGAAAGTGAATTATTTATGAAAGATTAATTTAATTGTTTCTTTCTACAATATATTAGTAAGTTTATATCATAGGGTAAAATATATTTTTGGGTGTTACATATTAAATAAATAATTTAAGCCGATATAAAAAATTTATTTCAAAATCATTTATTTTAAATTTAAAAGAACTAATCTTTAATTATATAGAAAAATTAATTGATTGATACAATTTTTTTTCTTAATTATTTTCCGTTTTCATAACAATAATTTATTGAAAGATAATTTTTTCAGTAAAATTGTTTGAAATTATATATTTGGTGTTTTATTAAATTATATAGAAAAAACATTAATTATCGTGATCAGTTTATAAATAATAAAAGATGGGAAAGTGTCGCAATATTAACAATATATGTATTTTATGAAATCAAACTTTTATCCTAGATGATGTATAATGATAGGAATAGTTTAAAATGAGAAAGTTTATTGATGTTTTCACTAAAGAAAGTTGTGTTACATGAAAATTTGGTTGTAATAGAATTACGGAGGATCATCTAATTTACAACAACACCTTTCACCATCAGGAGGAATGCAAGAACCACCCTTTTTATAGCCATAATAATGACAAAAGTTTTGACAAATTTGAAGGTTGGGACATGTATGTCCTCCTATTTGGCAAATTCTTCCACGAGGTGTTGGCGAATATCCATTTTCTCCTGAAATTTATGAAAAAACTAATTATAACTTATGTCCAAAGCAAACTTTTTCCATTTTTATCAATTCATATCTTACAATTTAACTTGTTTGTGGTTATTATCATATCTCCTTTTATTAAAAAGTGAACTTTAAATCTAATTTAATCTTATGTGAGATTTTCACCTATTTATATAATATAAAAGATCATTATCTCTAATCGATATAAGATTATTTAGGACTCAATTTCTCATATAACACTATTTACACTTTTATTTCTCCATCTAGCATCATTTTGTTTATATTTTTCTATCTAACACCCTTTTGTTTTTATTTCCCTATCTTGCACCATTTCAAAAGCAATTTTTTTTTTTAATTTTAATTTTAAATGCATTAAAAAAATAAATATTTTTAATGTTTAAAATAGTTAGAAATATAATTAATGAGTAAAGAAATAAGTTTTTACAAAATAAAAATAAAAAAACAATTAATTAAAATTGTTTAGTTTAATTTTTTTAAGAATGTAGAAAAAAAAAAGTTAAACTCTACAACAACATAAAAGTTGAATCTATAAACAAAAATTAATATTTATTTTTATTATTATTGATTATGTAATCATGTTAATTTCAAGTAAAAAATATAGGACACAATTATTAAAAAAAAACAAAGTCAATTAGTATTAATTAGTAGTGGACACATGTAATATTGAAGTGTCTACCCTAAGTGCAAAATCCTAAAAAAAACACTAATGCAAATGCTACACTTAATGCTTAAAAATGAAAAGAAAAGAAAATACAAAAATAAATAAATATAGAAAATAAAATCAACAACAATAAAAATAGAAAAAAATAAAGAATGACGAAAAAAATAATAATAGCTAAAAACATAAAAGATATAAAATAAAGGCAAAACAAAATAAGATAAAGATAAAAGATATAAAAAGAAATCAAAATCAAAATCAAAACCAGATAAAGATAAGAGATATAAAACCATACTAAATAAGTATATGTTGAACATAAAATGAAAAATAAATGAGAGATGATCATTCATTTAATATTTTTTTCAATGGTATATTAAATAGTTTGTGCGAAATGAAACATAAGTAATATCGAGAAGTGGACGATCCAGTAGTGTTGGGACACTTATTTTTTGTGTCCTGGTGTTTGAAAAGATGAACATTTTTTTGTTCGATCTTGTTGTTCTCTTATGTTCATATCAGTCCTTATTCGACTTGACTTAGACCTCCCCTTTAAGGTTTTTTTCATGGGCATAGTATTTGACCTGTGTATGCAGGCCAATACTTTTCAACATTATTTGTGTGTCCAATACTAATTAATACTAATTGACTTTGATTTTTTTTATAATTATGTCATCTATTTTTTACTTGAAATTAACATGATTACATCATCCATAATAATAAAAATAAATACTAATTTATGTTTATACATTCAATTTTTATGTTGTTGTAGGATTTAATTTTTTTATTTTCTTCATTCTTAACAAAAATTTAAACTAAACATTTTAATTTATTACTTTTTTATTTTTATTTTGTAAAAACTCATTTCTTTACTCATTAATAACTATTTTAAACATTAAAAATATTTATTTTTTCAATGCATTCAAAATTAAAATTATATTTTTTTTTATTTATTTATTAATATTTTTTTTTTACTTTTGAAATGATGCTAGATAGGGAAATGAAAACAAAATGGTGTTAAATAGAGAAATAAAAACAAAAGAGTGTTAGATGAGAAAATAAAAGTGTAAATAGTGATATATGAGGAATTGAGTCGATAATTTAAATGAATATACAACAAAATAATTTTTACAACTAAAAAACATGCTAATATAAGTTTATTACCTGAAGTTAAGAGAAGAGTAAAGCAAAGAATTTGAAAAAACATCAAAAATTTTATCTTCATGCTCATTCTTTGAAGAAGACCAGTATTTATTTTTTTAACTCTCTTTGTTTATGTGTATGCAAGAGAAGATAGAAGATATCATTCATATATATATAAATAAAGACATGGATGTTAAATCCTATAATTTATGACATTCTTTTAATATTTTTTATTGTACATAAACATAAAATAGAAAATAGTAAATATTTAATAAATACATACTGTGGTTTTATAAATAAAAATATATCACAGTTAATAACATTATTAAAGCTAATTATATTGACCCTTAACGAAATCTTTAACATATATTAAAATACCAAATTTTAAAAAATAGTTATTAGTTCTAAATAAAGAAATATTTATATTCATACTAAACAGGTAAAATATAAATACCACATTAATAAAATTAAAAAATACATTATATATTATTAATTATTTTTTAAACTAATTAATTAGAAAATAAAAGCATTTATAAATATATGATAATTGAAACCATAGTTAAACAAGTTTAAATTAGCTTAGGAAAACTCTTCTTCCTTTTGAAGAATGAATCTTTAGACTTTACTGAGTTATGAAAACGGCAATATGAATAACCTTGCTCCAATAGTTTCTGTGTAGAATTAATGGTGAGTTGGTGTGAATAGATATTTTTTTTAAATGTTGTTAAAAGTTCTTTAGTTTTATGCTCTCTTTTTTTTAATGTTGGTAAAAGACTACATTGCTTTGTATTAACAGTTGATAGATGCTAGAATTTTTCTTAAAGATTATGTTCATATTTATTTATTTATTTTGGTTGATAAAAAAATCTGAGTTTCTCTCAATTCAACAAAAAGCAATGCATCAAGATAATGATGTTTTGGCCAGGAAAATAGTTTTAGTTTTTTCTAAAACTTTTAAAATAATATGAGCTTTTCTAAAACTTTTAAAATAATATGGTAGTTTTATTATAATTTCTCTTTAAAAAAAATTAATTTAAATTATTTTATATTAATTTCTAAGTAATAAAAATGTATTTTAAATTATTTAATCTTTAAAAAAATGTATATTATATATATATATATATATAAACTCTAATCTTCTTACTATTTAATGATTTTATTGTAAAGATATATATAGAGGTGATATTTATTGAACAAAAGCGTAAAATAGAAAATAATAATGTATTTAATAGATATATATGGTGGTTTTATATCACATTCAATAACATTAAAGCTAATTATTTATAATCTTTAATGATTTTTTTTACATATATTAAAATACCCATATTTAAAAGAATACTTATTAATTGTAAAAAAAGAAATATTTATATTCATACTAAACATGAAAATATAAATACCACATTAATAAAATTAAAAAATACATTATACATTATTTTTATTATTATTATTATTATTATCATTTTATGAATAAGAAAAAATAAATAAATGTGAAACAATTTAGGGGTGATTCAACCCTTATACATTCATAAATGCTCTCAATTTTCAAACTAATACAACTTACCCTCACAACAACAAATCACCTATCCAACCAAAGACATATCACTTGCTTTTAATTGAAAGTAATCCAAGATCATACCTTCAATTGAGCCAAGGAGAAAATTTCAAAATGATAAGGACATTATACATTATTAATTACTGTTGAAATCAATTAATTAGAAAATAAAAACATTTGTAAATATATTTATTATGCAATAATTGAGGCTATATTTAAATAAATTTATCTATAAATACTTTTAAAAGAATAAAACAACATAAAAAAAAAGAAACCATTTATAAATTTAATCAATTTGTATATACAAGTTAAATTGTTGTTTGAATGCAAATAAATTGAATAAAAAAACTCTAAAAGTTACTTCAACTCTCTCCATTCAACAAAAAGTAATGCATCAAGATAATGGTATTTTGGCCATCCATCTTATAATAAATAGTTTTAGTTTTTTAATACTTTTAAAATAATTTGGTGGTATTGTTATAATTTTTCTTAAAAGATATTAAAAATAAAAAATATATTTAAATTAATTTTAAATTTTTTCTATCAATAAAAAAATAAAATAAATAAAAATATTTAAGAAATACTCCAGTTCTTATATGAAAAACTATTCCATTTACTACTAAGAAAACTATTCCATTTACTACTAAGAGAGAGAAACCTTACTGCAAATTAATTTCTCAAAATGAGTGTCTTACACTAAAACTGTTACTAAAAAAAGTGAATCATACACTAAAAACTAGTGTCATTAAAAGAAATACATAATCCAACATAAATGCATTCCAATCAACTACAGTTAAAGATTTTCTCAAACCAGTTGTAATATGTGAGTGGAATAAATAATATTGTTTAAAAGTACATTAAATTTTAAATATTTATACCTATTATACATCATACATATTTTGAAATGTCAAATAAAATTAAATTATCAATGTTTATTAATTATATTACATAATTGTCATAAGTAACATTATTGCATAATATTTTAAAAATATAATATATTTATATTTTGAAATATATTTTAATTAAAACTTGTGTTGGAGATCCCACATCGGCTAGAGATTATGACATTTCATAGTATATAAGTGGGTGCAACCCTCACCCCCATTGAGCTGATTTTATGGGGTTGAGTTGGACTTAAAATCCACCTTATAATAACTTGTACTTTTTATTTGATTTAGTATACATTAAAAATATTTTATTACATATAAATAATCATTATAATGAAAAGTTGTTCACCTTTTGTGTTTTTAATAAAGTCAGACTTATCTTCTTTATTTTATTTTTTAATTTTTAGTTAATATGATAGGTGAATTATACCCACCCTCTCTTCTTATTCTTCCATATTACAATCCTGAATGAACTCATATCATGTGTTAGTATCTATCAACCTCTAATATATATATATATATATATATATATATATATATATATTTCGTGGTTATTTTTTTCTTAGAGTCATTTGTAAATCTAAATCTTGGGTATTAGATGAGATGTTTGTCTTTGGTAGAGTATAATTAATACGAGTCTTCCGGAAAAAAATAGTTGAATTCTACTTGTTGTTGAATGTCCTTAATGTATAAATCCATGAGTAATTTGGTTATTGTATATCGATATTGAAATGAAAAATGAATTTTCTATGTTTATGTTTAATTGAAAAATGAATTATTATTTTTTAAGTAAGTTTATATCATTGGGTGAAATATACTTTTGGGTGTAACATATTAAATAAATCTGATATGCATATTAAATAAATATTTTAACTTGAAAAAAAATTATTTCAAAATATTTTATTTTAAATTTAAAAGATCTAGTCTAATTATATATAAAAATAATAATCGATTGATACACATTTTTTTCTCATTTTATTTTCAAATTAATTATTTTATGTTTTCATAGCAATAATTATTGAAAGATAATTTTTTCAGTAAAATTGTTTGAAGTGATGTATTTGGTATTTTTATTAAATTATATAGAAAAACATTAGTTATTATGGTCAGTTTATAAATAATAAAAGATGAGAAAGTGTCTCATCATATTAACAATATATATTTTATGAAATCAAACTTTTATCATAGATGTATAATGATAGGAGTAGTTTAAATTCAGAAAGTTTATTGATATTTCCATTATGGAAAGCCTTACATAGAGAGTGAAAAAATTGATTGTAAAAGAATTACAAATTAGTAGTATCTAATATACAACAACATCTTTCACTACCAGATGGAATGCAAGAACCACCCTTTGAATAGCCCCAGAAAGTACAAAATTTGTGACAAAATATAGGGTTGGGATTGGGACACATTCCTCCTCCTACTTGGCAAACAGTTCCAGGAGGTGGTGGTGAATCTCCAATTTCTCCTGAAATACATGCAAAATCTAATTATGAGTTATATCCCAAAAAAAAAATTCAATTTTTATCAGTTTATATCTAATAATTTAACCTATCTGTGATTAATATTATATTTCATTTTATAAAAGTTAAAAATAAATTTTACATTTAATTTATTTTAATGTGATTTATTCTTATTTATATAATATAAAAATTTATTATCTTTAGTCGATATAAAATGATTAACAAATATTTGTGTATAAAATGTTTGGATGAAAATACAATAAAAGTAAAATTTACAAACTAAAAAACATGCCAAGTAAAGTAAAACTTACCACTAAAAAACATGCTAATATAAGTTTATTACCTGAAGTTAAGAGAACACCAATACAAAAAATTTGAAAGAACATCAAACTTTTAATCTTCATGCTATTTTTTTAAGAAGACCTCTGTTTTCTTAACTTTTTATGTTAAGTTTATATGTATGCAAGAGAAGATATCATATATATATATATATATATATATAAAGACATGAATGTTAAACTCTATAATTTATAACAATATTTTTTATTGTGTATAAACGTAAAATAGAAAATAATAATATATTAATAAATACATAGTGTGGTTTTATAAATCAAAATACAGCACAGTTAAATCAATAACATTATTAAAGCTAATTATATTTACCGTTAATAATTTTTTTAACATATATTAAAATGCCCAAATTTTAGAAAATAGTTATTAATTCTAAATAAAGAAATATTTATATTCATGCTAAACATGTGAAATATAAATACCACATTAATAAAATTAAAAACATACTTTATTTGATTTAGTATACATTAAAAATATTTTTATTAAGTGTAAATAATAATTATAATGAATATTCTTCCTTTTTTTTTTGTTTTTAATAAGTCAGACTTACCTTCTTTGTTTTATTTTTTAAGTTTTCTAATTTTTAGTTAATATGATAGGTGAATTATACTCATTCTCTCATTCTTCTGTGTCATATCCCGTATAATTTATTTTATGCATAAAACTTAATATTATTAGCATTTAAATATTTTCATACCATAACATTCCAAAAAAAAAAAAAAATCTAATTATCATAATACAAGTTCTATCGATTTTTATATAAATTTTGATTTTTAAAAAAATATTTTTATTATATGATTATAACTTATAAAAGTACAACTATTAATAATATAATGTTCAAAATTACATCCTAAAGCCCTCCAACTCCTGCGACAATTGTATGTATATACAGTCATCACACAGTTCATAACACAACAAGAAAAACGAGGATAAACTAATGAAAAGAAATTAACATATATAATTCATGCAAAAAGAACCAATCAAACTAATCATTTATAAATATTTCTATAAATATTGTCATATAAAAATTCAATATCAATTTCATCATTCATATATATCACACATGAATCTATTTTCAATCACAATCATTGAATTTCATTTCAATCTCATTGATTACACATAAATACTTCAAAGGTCATAAAAAAATTCATTGCATAAAATTGTACATGACATCGGTGTCTAACCGTGTAAGATTTTTTTTCCCACTTCTCACCATAATGATGTGTTAATATATATAATTTAGATAATAATTAAAATTAATATATTATTTTTATAGAATAAGTTATAATACTTTTGAATAACAAACTATACATATACAAGAGTTTAATTTAATTTTCACAAACATTTGAGTTGTGAAAACAAAAAGAGTATGCAATTTTTTTGATTCAATTAAATCACAGTTCAATTAGAATTGGAATAAGAACACCTAAATTTTTTTTTACACATATTTACGAGGATTGTACTAAAAATATGATATAATGTCAGAACAAAAAGACTCGATCATGATCTTCTTTCAAAACAAGAAAAAGTTCGAGAAAATATGCAAAATTATTTTTTCAAAATTCTCACATTTTCATAAATCAATTTCAAATGATATTTTATATTAGATAAGTTTTCCACTATTGTATTGATGATTTTAGCTAGTTAAAAGTATGTTTTAACTTATTAAAAATAAATTTTATTAACTTTTTAGATTGTTAGAAGGGGACGTTAGTGATTTTAGTTGATTAAATTATGTTTTGATCAATTAAGTTAAACCAAAATTTATTGCTAATAAAAGAGTGGTGTTTTCAGTGTAATATTTTTTTTTTCAGTATATTCTTCTTGTTAATTGAATTATATTTTGAGAGGTAGTTTTCTATATTATTATTTGTTATCAATAATATTTTTTTATACTTTATCCAGAAAATCAATATAAGATAATATATACATATATTACTGTAAAAAATTCATTAAATAAAAATTAATTTTAAAGAAAAATAATAATTAGTTATTAAATTGATTAAATTATATATTACTTACAACACAATTAAAAAAAAAAATACACCTCAAAATACCTTTTAAACTATAAGATCAAAATATAATCTAAAATCATATGTTCGAATTCGAAGATATCAAATCTTTATCTCAGATCAAACTCTAACATTAATTAAAAACGTGATTAAGAATTCAACAATTTTCATACCAGATTTAATTTATTTTTTTTCCTAAATACTCTCAGGATTGAATTCTTTGGACAAATTTTAATTTGTTGGGTGAATGTGACAATTTCTCTAAATGAATAATGTTTGATAGTGGGGTGGCCACTGCTGATATTTTTTAAAATGGTTTTTTAATAAGCATATTTTCTTTAATATGTTAAAAAGACAGTTTTGAGCTTCTTTCAATAACCAAATCCGATATTCTTATTAAAATAAATAACTTAAAAAATATATATTTCAAAATCACTTATTTTAAATTTAAAAGAACAAATAGTTGATTAAATTATGTTTTGATTGAATAAGTCTGAGCAAAATTCTTTGTTAATAATAAAAAAGTGAATTTAATTTTTTTCATTAAATAAATAAATATAAATCATTTAACGATGATTCAACCCTTATACAAAATAAAGACACATCAAATTAGAGATGTATAATGATAGGAATTAAGAAAATTTATTGATGTTTCAAAGGTTGGCTTACATTTAGAGTGAAAAATGTTATTATAAGAGAATTTCATAGGATGCAGCAACACCTTTCACTACCACGAGGAATGCAATAACCACCATCTTTGTA
>Ga0123342_1005571_pt1 | contig 18126 bp, 6 predicted proteins | sample Turbeawhitnodule_FD_89960 | JGI IMG/M metagenome (GOLD analysis project Ga0123342, IMG submission 89960) | Root nodule microbial communities of legume samples collected from Mexico - Turtle bean Mexico white nodule | ecosystem: Host-associated > Plants > Roots > Nodule | place: Mexico: Nepantla...
CATAAATTATATCACATTTTTATAAGTGTATTTTTAACTTTAACAATATTTATAAAATACTAAATATTTTTAATTTATCAAACAAATATTTTTAACCCAATTTATTTAAAATTATTGTAAAAAATATTCATTTTAATTATTCAACTTTATATATCATTTTCTTAAATAAAACAAAATTAAATTTTGGTATTATTTATAAAATAATTTTTTAATTATATATTTTTATTTTTAAAATATTAATTATCATTTGTTTAAACCCTAAAAATAAAATCAAGTGAATTTACCAATTGAATTGACAACTTTAATTCCTGTATTCAATTTTATTTAAACTGAAGTTGTCAATCCAGTTGTCAACTTTAATTAAAAAGACAAGTGCGTCAGGGTTAATGAATTTAATTTATGTTGCCTATATCATTGACAACTTTAACCAAAAATATCCATTCCTATAATTTTTTCTGAATCTGCCCATTTACGTAAATCTAAGAAAAAACTACACCATTTTACTAAATTTTCCGTCAAAGAAATTAGTTTTTATAAATAAGTTCATAAACTTATGATAGCTCAATATGATGTTTAGGTTGTTGTTGCATTGATGACTATGATTGTATCAATTCCATTTGAAGGTTCCAAAATGTCATCACAGGATGCAAAACATTGACTATTGTTGTTTGACATGGTTCAATACTTGTTTAAGCCATGAGTGAGTTAGGCACCTTGTCAATCAAAAGTAATAGTAACTAGCAACTTTTAAGTGTCAAATTAGGGACAAGGGATTGTGCACCATTGGGTGTATGCTTGATTGACATCCACATACAAAGTTTGAAAGATATATTAATATAGAAAATTTGGGGTATTGATTGAAGTATCTAATGATTAACTAATTACTTATTTATATGAAGTGAAGTATTTAATGAACAAGGAATATTATAAAAAATTATTAAATAAAAATTAAATTTATAAATAAAAAATAATTAGTCACTATATTAATTAAATTAAATACTATTTTAAAAATTATTCATATTTAAAGTAATTACTAAATTAGTATCTAAATTAGCTACCAAAGTTTTAACTACTAATATTTTATATTCTAAATTAGCTACAGAAACACTAATAAAGACTAGTTTAAAATATAATTAGTAACTAGGTAAAACCTTGATAACTAATAGTTAATAATTAGATATCAACTTAAAAATTATTTATAAATTTTTATTAATAATAAAATTATTTTAGATATTAATAATTTTTTTAATTTATAAAATAATTTTTAATTTAATTATATAATAACTAATTATTTTATCTTTATAATAACACACAAAAAATCCTACATCTTAAGAGGACTGTGGACAAAAACAATTCTTTTTATGAATATAAAACAATAAATAAATACTTTTGATTTGGTGTTAGAAGTAACCTCTTGATAAAAAAAATGTTATTTTATTTTAATGTTTTCTATTTTACCATTAACACATTTAAAAATGAAAGTGATAAAATATATTATTCAAGAATTCAATTTGATCTTAACAAATGCAATGATAACTTTATAAAAATCTAAACTTTTAGAGATTTTGACAAAATTTAGTGAACTAAACTCGTATTAAGTCAATAAAGATTCGTTTCATGAATTTTCTTTTACCTATTAGATTGGAGGTGAATTTAATTCTAGTAGTGAAATTGTTAACTAACAAGTTTTCACACATTATGGATATTATGTATTTATTTTAAATTTTAAATTTAAATTCATTTTTATAGTCGTGTAAACTTAACTTATATTATTTAGAATTTCTTTTTGCCATACATAGGAATAGAAGTTTAAATGTAAGTTTGAGTCTTACAATAAATAAAATATCAAAATAATTAAATAATATATATATATATATATATATATATATATTCACAAACACATTACGTTTTGGATTAAAAGTGATATTATAATCTTTTATATAAATTTTCGGTTAAAATTGGTATTACCATCTCTTATATAAAAAAAAATGGTTAGTATCTAATATTCTTATATTGTTTTAAAACGTTCCAATACATACTTTTATCAAAATATATTAACTTTTGCAGAAAGAGGAAGACAGAAAAAAGTTTGCACGAAATTCAAAAGAAAAATCGGCATCTAAAAAATCACAAATTCAAGTCATATTCTATAAGTTTCCCTATACAAGAATGATTTAAAAGTAAAAGAAAAGAAGACATTCGTATAATGCGAACAGATAATTTATATATTGACAAGAAACTTTATTAATTAAATGCATGAAAAAGTGTTCTTAAGTAATCCATAAGCGTTGATATTATCGAAAATAAAAAAGTGTAATATTAAAATGCTAACGATGACCTTTCTATATCATTTCATTGACTAAAAAATTTGTAAATGTTTTTTTTTATTGTTTTCAATAGCTTAATATCATTATTTAATTTTAGAAGAATAAATAAATTTAAAGTATAATTAGTTTGGTACTGTATATGTGTCACTGGAAAGTTTTGTGGTCAAAGTATACAAATGATTTTTTCTTTTTATTTTACTACTCACAAAAACACTAGTTAAGATAAGCTTTGGGTTGATTAAATCCAATTGTCACAAGGTATTGAGATTGAGAAATGAGTGAAGAAGACATTTAAACGTGTACCACGCTGAATAAACCTTAGTTTGATTTACATGTACACTAAATATACTTAGACTGAGGGAACCATTTACGATGACATGTTTTTGAAAATAATAATTATATATTTTAAAATTAAAATTAAGATTAGCTATTAAAACATAGTAACATATACTATAATTTTTATATTACATAATTATATTTAAAGTTATTGACCATAACTAGAATAGCTCCAAATTTTCTGACCTTATAAATATGGAACCACTCTCTGGGTGGTTACTCGCTTCGCCACTTGTTCCAGATGGCTGTTTCTTCACCCAGATACCGTTCCGCCCTCGCATGCTCCTTCTTCTGTCTTTTCTTTCTCGCACTCTGCACCCCTCTCACCGCCGCCACAGATTTCGCCGGTTCAGCTTGCCTCGGGGTCTCCCCCGCCCACTTCGCCGGCTCACTCACCCAAGTCATCACCGCCATCAAACAACTCACATCCATTCTCTCACGCTTCTCCAAGCCCTTCGCCGACCTCCGCCTCGCCACTGCCGTCGCCGACTGCCTCGACTTGCTCGACCTCTCCTCCGACGTCCTCTCCTGGGCCCTCTCCGCCTCTCAGAACCCCAAAGGTATCAAATAAAAACACTCCTGTAAATCACACATTTAGCAACACTCCAAAAACCTGCTACCAATGAAAACTTGTTTGAGAAGATTATAAGAATTTAAGGTTGTTACAGGGAGGCATAACAGCACGGGGGAGCTGAGTTCCGATTTGAGGACATGGCTGAGTGCGGTACTTGCGCATCCACAAACTTGCATGGACGGATTCGAAGGGACGAACGGCATTGTGAAGAGCTTGGTATCCGCTGGCATCGGCGAAGTGGTGTCGTTGGTGGAGCAGCTTCTTGCGCAGGTGGTGCCCGTAGACGATGAATTTGACGCCAGCAAGGGGCAGATTCCGTCGTGGGTTAAACCCAGGGAAAGGAAGCTTCTGCAATCGAGTGGAGTGAGTCCTGATGCTGTGGTAGCTTTGGATGGGAGTGGAAACTACGGCACAATCATGGATGCGGTGCTTGCGGCGCCCGATTATAGCATGAAACGGTTCGTGATTTACATAAAGAAAGGTGTTTATGTTGAGAACGTGGAGATCAAGAAGAAGAAATGGAACATCATGATGGTTGGAGATGGGATGGACGCCACCGTGATCTCCGGTAACCGGAGTTACATCGACGGTTGGACCACCTTCCGCTCATCTACATTCGGTAAGTTTCCCATTGCCCATCACTCTCACTCTCATGCTACTCATCTTTTCTTCTTTCATTCATATTTCTCTTTCTCTCTCTCGTTAATATTTACTGTTCATACATTAAATAAGAGTCTTTTAATTAAAATTCTTAATTTTCTTCCCTTTTTTATTTCAATTTATGTCAATTAGACATGGATTATGATGCAATTTTTGAATACTTGCACTGGATTTCATGAAATCTTCCATTTTGAACATTGAGATTGCCTGGGAAATTGGGTAATAGCGTGCGTGACAAGGGGGACGGCAAGGGGACTTGTCACCGTACTTTTGTTTTTGTCGTATTGATTGATGTAAGAAAACTGATTAAGAAAAAAAAAAGAGAAACATATTTTTTTTTGTATTTGAATTTATAATTATTTAATTATCGTTATAACAGGCTAACGCTTATATATAAGAATTTTTATTTTATTTTAATTTTTTACTTAAATTATGTTTCTGTCATATAAAATGAATAATATTTGATAGTATAAAGTTTTAAGATTTCTGTGATATTTTTATTTTATAAACTATTGTTTAGTGCATTTTTTATGTAAAATAAAAGGAGCAATAAAACAAAGAATTTTTCTAACGAACTTATTTTAAATTTCACAAGATTGATTTAAATATTTGCGTCTTAAAAAATCTAACGGTGACTTTTAAAAATTACAAATATCGATGATACTTGTTCTTTTTAAATATTTAGCGTTTCTAATAAAATGAATATTCTAAATTTGTGAAAGACGAACGAGAAATACTTACATTAAATGTCTCAGTCAGTGTTTCAATTTTCTTTACGAGTGTGTATGTATTTTAGCAGACAATTCATCACGTTAACAAGAATCAATGAGCTTTATATTGTTAGTGAAAGCGGAAAGGTGCTGCGATAAAAAAAGAAGAAGAAGCAATTGGGGAGGCAGAAAATATTAGTAAAGTTATTTTGAACAGAAGATGATCCAAAGCTATACCCGATTTCGATATCTTAATTTTTTAAGGTTTGCAAAAATTAACGATGTCAATGCGAATCATTAAATACGTGTTGATCATTTATTTTACATCAAATATTTATTAGTGTCTCAGAACCAACCAAGATAATCCACGTCTGCGAGCTACCTCCTAATGAATCAACACAAACATGAATGCATTGGGTCAAAATTGTTCTGCTTTTAGGAACTATCCCTTTTGAACGAACACACACAAGATTTCGAGTAAGTATTGAAATATAATTTGGACATATAACAACCTTCAACAGTAAGTAGGGCCTTAATATTTAATCATACTAACTACTAACTAGCTATAACAATCCACTATGCAACTAACCCATAATTAACATTAAATGAGCTCGTTCATGCAATTAAAATTCTCAAAACCCATCTTATTCACTGACTGAAACTTTCAACCAAATTCTTGAATCAAAACTAGTTGAGCTTTAACTATATCCGGAGATTTCATTAAAAGTTAACTGATCAGATTTTGTGGTAAAAAATATTTATCATTAAATTCTGGAAACATTTGGCATTAATAATATCTGATACTGAAAAAATGTGTGTGCAGCTGTGAGTGGCAGAGGGTTCATAGCAAGAGACATTTCCTTTCAGAACACGGCAGGGCCTGAGAAGCACCAAGCAGTGGCACTGAGATCAGACTCAGACCTCTCAGTGTTCTACCGATGTGGGATTTTGGGCTTCCAAGACAGCCTATACACTCACACCATGCGCCAATTCTTCAGAGAGTGCAGAATAACAGGCACAGTGGACTTCATCTTCGGCGACGCCACTGCCATGTTCCAGAACTGCTTAATACAAGCGAAGAAGGGCTTGCCAAATCAAAAGAACACTATCACAGCACACGGTAGAAAAGACCCAAATGAACCAACAGGTTTCTCATTCCAGTTCTGCAACGTCACTGCAGACTCTGACCTTGCACCCTTGGTCAGCACCACTCAAACGTATCTGGGCAGACCCTGGAAGACCTACTCACGAACCGTTTTCATGCAATCGTTCATGAGTGAGGTGATAAGGTCAGAGGGGTGGTTGGAGTGGAATGGAGACTTTGCTTTGGACACATTGTATTATGCTGAGTACCTGAACACCGGAGCAGGTGCTGGCATAGCTAACCGTGTGAAATGGAGAGGGTACCATGCATTCAATGATTCAAGCCAGGTGAGTAACTTCACAGTGGCTAAGTTTATTGAGGGGAATCTGTGGTTGCCTTCCACTGGAGTAACCTACACTGCTGCATTCACAGTTTAACACAACACTGTCACACCCTCTCACTCTTGTACTTATTATCTATTCAAGTGGTTCTTTATAGTTTATATCAGAGAAAGAAAGTTAATGGGGGTATAGATTCGTGTTCAGTTCAATTAATTGGGACTTTATTACTATGAATGATTTTCCTCTTTAGATTCGAGGGGTTCTCTTAGTTGTTTTTGAGTTTTGGAGAAGAAGATGGAGGCAATATTGTGTTGCATTGCACAACATTGCAGCACATGCTGCTTCACCTAAGTTTTAATGAAGGTGTCATGTTGATTAATTTGTTATAGTTGATAAAAGTAATTTTGTATTTATTATAATATTTTTAATATTGATGTACTTCTTTAAGATAATACCTTTTTACTTAATTATTAATTAATTGATAACAATTTATATAACGAGGAATTATCTCTCATCAACTTTTTGTGGACACGAGATGGTAGACTTTGTGGACCAAGGCAGAGCTGCATAGTTTGACCTGACTTGTGATTTCAGGTTGCCTAGTTCACTCAAGTTGCAACGAATTATTTGCTTCCATGCACATACGTAGTTACGTACGAAGTGTGCACAAGTTTAATTAAACGAGACAAGTATTTAAGTAGTAAATTCGTTGTTTGTTTATTGATGCCAAAAGTACAAATTAGAAACAATAAAGGTATTTGAATTCTCAAATTTGTGAATGTTTAAAAATATGTTTAGTTTAATTTGAGAACAAACTTTTTTTTTTATTGTAGTTAGTGCTGATAAATTATGGTTTTTGGATAATTATTATAATTTATCATATAATTTCTTTAATCAGCATAATTTTTTAATGATAATTTGTGATTAGATAATTTTGTCATTATCATTGAATAGTTATTATCTATGGATAATTTGTATATGAAACTCTCGCTTTAATTAAAAAAGTAAGAACATTCAAAAACTCTTTATGGAGACACTTTAAATTTATATTGTTTATGATGGATATGTCATTGACACAATTGAGGCATACAATCGAATACTGTAACAATTATTACGGTCATGTTCACCTCATTAAACTAAAGTATAAGTCACTTAAAGTATGGTCTTTGTAGAGGATTAACATCTAATGTTTGACTAATTTATGATTAATCATGAGATTCGTGCTAACTTAGGTCCATAGTGCAAGATTTCAACACATCTCAATAAATAGGTTGACTAATGTCAAGTCAAGCTACACACTCAATAGCATTTATTACTTATTATCACTGAAGATTGACTTGAGCATTAAAAAGTTTTTAACAGACACCCTCGCACATGTTGACTATCGAGACTTATTAGAGATACCGAAAACATACAGAAAAATAAGATCGTAGTGACGAGAGTTTCTCGACCCAAAAAATAACAACTTCAATGACTCGTATCTTTGAACAAGTCTTCTGAGTAAAGGAACTTAAAAGAAACAATTATATGAAATCAAAGTGAATATACATATGTTCTCTACCAAATTACACATAAAAAAAATACTACATGCTTTTTTGTGAGAATGATCGTACTATTTTACAGACTTTTTATAAGAAGATTATCTATTATAAGAAGACTATGTATTATGATAAATTATTTTATAAATATTTAATGTAAAAGAAAGGTATAGAATAGTTTAAAAAAAAATTAAAGGGCCTAGCCTATTTAATTTTTTATATTTTTGTTATAAACCAGATTATAGAATTTTTTAAATAATAAAACCGTTTCTTTTTTAGGAATTATAATAAATCTTAAGAGAATTTACTACATTTACAACATTTTGTACGGTGAAGAGGAAGGGAATAGTGAGAATAATAGATGTTATTCTCCTACTCATCAAACATAGCACAAACTTTATATTTATTCTTGTTATATTCATTCATGCAATAGACATATATTAGATAAAATATTATGAACTCATACAAAGACAACTAAGATATATGTTTATTTTTTTACCTTTACTATTTTTTTTTAATTTAAAACTGATTTGAACATTAAAGTGTTTATACCCTGCTTCGTATAAATATACTAGTGCTCTTTGACTTGATGAAATAGATTTAAAATCAACCTTTAATTTAATGTGAAAAAAATTATTTAATGTGTTACATGAACTTAATACTAGTAAAAAATATTACGTCACATTTTTAGGACTAATTTAGTCCGATGTGGATGTGACAAATGTAATATATGTTGGACATTTTACCTAAAGTAAAAAGTTTATTTTTATGTTGGATTAATTTATAACAAATGTGAACAACTATTAGACAATTAATGATTAATTGTCAATGTTTACATTGAAATGTGGGTTATTTTTGGCTTAAAATCAAAACATGAAATGCAAAAAACATAATCTAGATATACCTATCATATAACTCAAATATTTGTATTAAAAGTTAAAAAAAAAAAGTATAATTTAACCTAAAAAGAGCTAAGCAACAAAATAAATAAACCTAACTACACTATCTATATTAGAGAAGAAATTTATCAACTTTTCTACATTTATATGTCATGTTAGATTTTTTATATTCTTGTTTAATGACACATTTCTTTAAACCTAGGTATTATTAACAACTACCATAACATCTTAGAAAGAGGACTCTTTGTTTCTTCCTCACAATGCTTACATATATCTATTTCTTTTTAAACCATGATAACTCACATGTTGGACACACCCTCAATGTAACAAACTCATTATTGTACAATGCACAATCATTAAGGCATGCGTTTTCCTTTACTCCAAACAAAATCGTTTGACATTGTATAAACAATACAATACTTAATTTAAATAAAATTAATATAACAAAAACAAAGTACATCATCCAAACAAATTACAATACATCTTACTGATGTATTACTTCTATGATCGTTTTAAAATACATTCTTATATTTTTCTTAAAATACATTTTATTATAATTTAATCGTTCTAAAATACATTATTTCTTATATTTTTCCTAAAATACATTTTTTAATAATTTAATCCCTAAAGTTTTAAACAAACTAATAATTTAATAATTAACTCACCAGGGATTAAAATAATTAATTAGTCCTATAATTTTTTATTCCTAAAGTCTAAATTACAATTTTAAACATCTTATAATATTCGCTGTTACACAAAAATTAGTTTAAATATTTTAAATTTTAAATTTAAACAACTAAATAACACATTTAAAAATTGAACAAAACTTTCAATATAAACCAAGCAATAATCTAGTAAAGATATTCATGCATGAATGAGATCTTAAAAAATAATCACGATTTCAATTTCAATAATAATAAAATTGAGATATAAAGCACTGACATCAATGTCATACGTTCACCTACAAATGTATGGATCTAATCGGAGAAAAATATCTACAAACACAAATAACAAATAAAAAAGAAAAAAAGAAGGCGCTTTAGGTCAATAAAGAGTGCACAAATGCTCTCGTAAACAACACAATCAAATAAAGAGAAAGGAATCATGCAACAAAAGTGTAGAGAAAAAAAAAATCATAACCTATGTAGCATAGACACTGACACGAATACTGATACGACACGGACACGAAAATACGTAAGATTTCTAAAATGTAGGACACGGGGGACACAGATCTATATATTATATAATTATGAATTAAATAAATTGACAATAAAGATTTATGTGTACAAGTATGTTTTAGATTATATTTTGGAACAGAAAGATGTTTTTCATGACTGATTCACAATGATTTGTTTCTTATTTTTATAATCATAATAACAATTTATACAATAAAGTTTTAATTTTTAAAAAATTAATGTATTTTTTCTTATTAAAATTGTGTTAGAACCGTACTACAATTGTTATAAATCTAACAAATACTTTTTGAATTGAACAATTCACGGATATGTGTCCTACAGGTGTCATACGAGTGTCGGAGACTGACACGCCATTTAAGAGGAGTGTCTGAGCTTCATAACTAATTTAAAAAGTGTTTTACATCAAAGCCTAAAATGTTTAAAATTAAAATATTCACTTTATTTATAAAAATACCATAACGTTCTTTTAAAGTTGTGTTTATAAAAATAATACAATGTTCTTTTAGGACTTGTTTGTTTTTTTTAAGTTGTGTTTATAAAAATAACACAATGTTATTTTAAGACTTGTTTCTTTCCGGGACTGAAAACTCTAGAAGAAAAGAAAGGCATAGAAAGTGAAAAAATCAAGAAATAAAATACTATTAAAATACAGAAATCAATGTAAAAAGGTTTCATTCTTCTTTCTTTCCAATTAGGCAAAGATTTATGAGAAAAGTAGAATTAAAAATATATTATATTAAATATATGTTTTATAATTATTAAAAAATAACATAATATCCTTAAAAAGTCAAAATTATCCTTAATTTTATTTATAGTACTAATAATAATAATTAATAAAAATAAAAATAAATGTAGTTATTTATATAATAATATTATTTATTATTATTAATTATAAAAAATAAATATATAAATTAATTAATTATTTTATTATTATTTAAATATTTTTAAAGATAAAGATAAGTTAATAAATTTACATTTTAAACCTTTTAAAAAAATTAAAAATTTCTACACAATCATCTTATCACTTACTAACTTCAATAAACTTTATTCACAACTCTATTTTAACATACTCAAATCCAAACAACATCGATCTACTCTCAAATCATTTCAAATCCACTTTCACAAATCTCTTACTCAATCCAAACACAACCTTAAGTCGTGTAACCCTTCATTTATTTAACAATCAATTAAATGTAAAATTTTAAAAAGCAAGTTTTTTCACTCCAAAATATCAAACACTCACTTCACCATTCTGTATTTAAACAAGTAGTTGCTCAATCTCAATCCTCAACAAACAAATGAAGCAATACAACTAACTTTTGGCTTAGGGGTTGCATAAGATAAAGGTAACCATTTCTTGAAAGTTGAAGGCATGAAATAAACCAAGAAGGTGTCATTGTCATTTTATTTATCAGTCACGATCAAATGGTCTAATAGTACTTCACTAATAGTAGTGACCCACTCTGGTTTCTGACTATGGGAATTGGAAGGTGTTACTGAAACTCTGCAATTAAAGTATTGAAACTGTTATGCTTGAAGTGGAACTGTCAACGTACAAAGGTCACTTCAATTACAACATGATGCACACCAACCCTTTCATTATTTTCACACCTACCCACAAAAAACCAAAACAGAATGACCCAAAAAGGAGGCAATGCCCTCATGTCTTAGATCATTCTCTTTCACCGACGTGTGTTTCAGTATCTTCTAAAATCAACTTCATAAATAAACCATCACTCTAAGCCAAATGAGTGTCCCTTTTCGGATATTTCTCATTCTTACTTCGCATTGTGCTTGCCAATGCCAATAATACCTAGTTGGTCTTCGAGTAAAAACAAAAGAGGTGACCCAACCTAAGCAGAAATATGGGAAAATTAACATGGCATACGTTAATTTTTGTGTGCATCCCCTTTGGCCATAAGCCGATTTTCATGTTACCATGTTTGAAAAGGTAGTTCACTTGTCTACCCTCTTTATGTTAAAGGCTAAAAAACCGAAGTCCGTGCTATTTTTTTAATTCTAATTTCTATTCCATGTTCACCAACATGCCTTATTTATCACGAGTCAAAAACTGAAATTCTTTCACATTTTAACAGCCTCTTTCTTCTTATTGTTCGTGTAATAGTAATTTCATGGCTATTGCATCTCCTAAACTTTTCCTCCTTCTTTTAACATTCCTCTTCTCACATACTATAGCTGTTGAGTCCTTCAATGCTTTCACAATCCCAACATCCCATGCAAACTTTTCTTCCTTAAACAGAACAAATTTATTTCATGAAGTTCGGTTCAATTCATCCAAGCTTTCTATCTCAATAACCATAAATCCAAACATCATCAACACCCTTCTTCAGTCCCTCCAAGCAGCAATAACCGATGCCACAAAACTATCTGATCTTTTAAACAATGCAGGACACTCAAGCATCATAGAGAACAAAATAGGAGCAGTCCAAGACTGTAGAGAACTTCAACAATCCACTTTAGCTTCCTTAGAACGATCGCTTTCAGGGATCCGTTCCCAAGACTCCAGAAAAGTAGTTGATGCGAGAACCTACCTCAGTGCAGCCCTCACCAACAAAGGCACGTGTCTAGAGAGCTTAGATTCTGCTTCGGGTACCCTTAAGCCAGTTCTGGTGAACTCTGTTATCAATTCTTACAAGCATGTCAGCGACTCTCTTTCAATGCTCCCTAAGCCTGAGAAGAAGGCTTCCCGAGGACACAAGAACCGGCGTTTGTTGTGGTTGTCAAGGAAAAACCATCGCCTCTTGAAAGGCAATGATGGGGTGCTTGTTGTAGCTGCAGATGGAACGGGGAGGTTTAGCACCATCACTGAGGCTATCAACTTTGCTCCAAATAACAGCGTTGGTAGGACAGTAATCTATGTCAAAGAAGGGATTTACGAGGAAAATGTTGAAATCCCAAGCTATAAGACCAATATTGTTTTGCTTGGTGATGGAAAAAATGTCACTTTTATCACTGGCAGCAGAAGTGTCATTGATGGGTGGACCACTTTCAGATCTGCAACTCTAGGTAAACCCTTTATGGATGTAACTATTAATATGCCTGATCTGTTGTATATTATATTATAACTCTATGAATTGATCACTTTGATTTTGTGTATTGACTGCCTAGTGCCTTTGCTTTGTGTCTGTGGCAATGACTAATTTGTTTTAGTTTCATTTAGGACATTTTTACCATGAGAGCTTTTATACTGTAAAACTTAAAGCCTTTTTAATGACAAGAATATTGAACTTTGTTAAGTTCATAGGTACTTGTAGAGTAGTAGGGGGAGCTTCTGAAAATAGTTGAGGTGCATAGGTTTAATTAAATAAAGAAAACACTAAGATGGTTATTTAGGTGTTATTAGTGTTACTTTATAATCTTGGTGAAAATTGCATGAGCATTGTCCCTTTGTTTTTCAGCGGTCTCTGGAGAGGGTTTTCTTGCACGTGATATTGCTTTTGAGAACAAGGCAGGGCCAGAGAAGCATCAAGCAGTTGCCTTAAGAGTGAATGCAGACTTCACTGCTTTCTACAGGTGTGCCATGTATGGTTACCAAGACACTCTTTATGTTCACTCCTTTAGACAATTCTATAGAGAGTGTGACATTTTTGGGAGCATAGATTACATATTTGGGAATGCCGCAGTGGTTTTACAAGCATGCAACATTGTGTCCAGGATGCCAATGCCAGGCCAATTCACAGTCATCACTGCACAGTCCAGAGATTCCCCTGATGAGGACACTGGCATTTCAATCCAAAACTGCTCGATTCTAGCTACCACAGACTTGTACTACAATTCTGGCAGTGTGAAGAGCTACCTCGGAAGGCCATGGAGGGTTTATTCTCGTACTGTGTACCTTGAGTCCTACATTGATGCATTTATTGACCAAGAGGGGTGGACCAAGTGGTCCAACGATGAAGGCTTGGACACTTTGTATTACGGAGAGTATGCCAATTATGGGCCTGGTTCAGGTACAGATAACAGAGTACAATGGGTTGGCTACCATTTAATGGATTACGACAGTGCCTACAACTTCTCAGCTTCGGAATTTATAATTGCTGATGCTTGGCTTGGGTCTACATCATTCCCTTATGATAATGGGATCTAATTTTTATTAATTCAAAGGTGGCTGGTTCATCGTAACATGATTTCAGTTAAATAAATGCCGTGAAAAGATGTTCCAAATGATCACATCTATATGTTCTTGCAACTTTAGTTCTAAATAGTTTCAGGCTGTTCCTACATATTTGTATACTATTTATTATATATGTTTAATGTTTTAGGTACCGGTCGGTACCGAACGAAAGATTGAGGTCTTAGCACAGTGTTGATTGATATGAACAAGATTCATTAAACCCAACATAAGATTAATTGTGCTAAACAATGATTAAGCATTAGGTAATATGTTCTTAATTATCATCTAAAATCTTAATTCGGCTCAATAACAAATGATCAGTGATAATCATATAAATAGTCACGAGTTTTGAGAAAAAGGTACGTCATTATCACGCATTAATTGCACCGAACATCGAATACTGAGATCTCACTTGTGCGTCAGAGTGCCTTTTGCAGGTACCATCCAGATCGGTAGTTTACGAAGGAGGCAGTGAAAGGAGAGGAGGAAGTCATTCAGTAAGGTGAAGAGGAGGCAGGAGACGACCGACCGATAGAGGAGGAAGGTAACAGTTCTCTCAGTCCCAACCTGTTAGAGAACAATTGGCGCCCACTGTGGGACCAAGAGAATTTGAAGGAAGAGAAGATCAGATGGAATCTACTAGGGAACATGACAAACGAAAGGATGTCAGAGGCTGAGCAAATGACATTACTAATGTCTCTACAGAGGGAGATGACTGAAATGAAGAAGATGAATGAGGAGGATATACTAGCTCTCCGGAGAGAGAATGAAGAGATCAAGAAGAAGTTGTCATAGGGGGGTCCATCTGTTAGACCTAGTAACCCCACTAGGAGATCCCACACGACCTTACCCACTAGCACTAAGATTGTGAAGGAACCGAAGCCCACTTCTACCCAAGAAACCGTGGACGAGTCATACCTCAACAAGTCGTTCCCCACGACTGGGACTCTAGACATAGCCAGAAGACACCCATTTATTGATTATGTGATGAGGGCACAACTTCCACTTATGTGAAGGGTAGTATATACATCCATGTGCAGGGTCGGTCGTACCGTCGTCCCGTGTCGAGTTTTTCCCATTTTGCTGAAAGGAGGGGCATTGAGCTGGTTCACAAGGCTCCCCCATACTCCATTGATTGCTTTGAGACTTTGGCATCAAAATTTGTGACACAGTTTGCACAAGTCGACCGCATCACCTAACCTCGATTGCCTTGGTCAACATCCGCCAGGAGAAAGGGGAGTCCCTTAGGCTGTTCATGGAAAGATTTGGTAAGGTAACCTTGCACATCCGGAATTTGAGTCTGAACGTGGCCATGCATCACATGGTCACGACCTTACAGCTATGACCGTTTTGTCGACAGCCTGTGCAAAAAACTGGCTGCAAATCTTGACGAGCTTAAGCAAAGAGCTGCTAAATACATGCAATTGGAAGAATTGAGGGAGTATAGGAGTCAAGCAAGAGCTAAGACTAGAGGAGATAAGGGGAAGGAGAAGGAAAGGGAGCGCCCCAGCCGACTGAGCTTTGGTCGGGGGGGACAAGTATAAGTAGACTCGTGAACCTAGGTTTGTGAGGCACACCCCTCTAAATGTTGACAGGGGAAGAATTCTAAACGAGGCCTTGAGTGTCGATCTGATACTGACACCAAGGAAGGTCCCAAGTCCTAATAACGCCGACCCTACACGCAAATATAGGTATCATAGAAATACAGGTAACACAACCGAGGAGTGTTAGACACTGAAGGATAAGATCGAAGAGCTTATCCAAGTCAGGCATCTTCGCAAGTATGTGCAAGGCGAAGGAAGGAATGTGAATAGCTCTCCCCCAAGGAGGGAGGAGCCCATCGGAAGAAAAGGGTGGATAGAGTACAACCCTCGTCAGTTAGTGAAGATGGTCGTCGATTTGAGCATCGCCCACGCCGAGAGGAACCTCCTAGGAGCGATGGAGTTGGAGGAAGAGGTGATCGAGAGGTCATCAACATTATTGTGGGGGTTTCGTTGGAGGAGGTAGCTCTAATTCGGCAAGGAAGAAACACCTAAGAATGGTGGAATATGTAAATACCACTGTTTTTTTCCTTCCGACTGAGGATGCCCCCCCATCACATTCACAAACGAAGACTTCAAGGGTATTGACCCTTCACAAGTTGACCCGATGGTCATAATGGTCGGTATCGACAACTTCTCTATCATGAAAATGTTGGTTGATCAAGGGAGTTCAGTGAACATCCTTCATTGGAAAACATTTTAAAGGATGAGAATTCCCAAAGAGGAGATAAAGTCGTATGACGACCAGATTGTCAGATTCTCGAGAGAGAGGGTAGGCACTTGAGGGTACATCAAACTCTATACCACGTTTGGTAAGGGGAAAACAAGTAAAACCATTAAGATCCGATACTTGGTGGTAAAGAATAACATCTCATACAACATTCTTCTAGGCCGACCATTCATCAATCAGCTGGGGGCGATCGTATTTACCCCTCATCTAGCCATGAAATTCCCCTCGGTCTCAGGGAATATTCTTACAATGCATGTCGATCAAAAAGTTGCACTAGAATGCTACGCGGCAAGTCTAAAGGTGGAGCCTCTCCAAAAGGACTCAGGCCGGACGAGTAGAGGTCATTCTTTAGAATGAAGTGTCAGAATATATGACCTTAAACAAGAGAGGGAGTGAATTTTTTATAAGAGATTTTTGAAAACTTTTGAAGGTTTAATGAAATTTTGTGTAGAAATCCAGAATAGGAATCAAGTTAGCCAAGAACACAAAATGTTTTAAAGTAAAACACAGAAAAACAATCGATTGTTTCTTCGAATCAATCGATTATTTATACCAGTTTAAACTTAAACAGCTTAAAAACAGAATTTAAAGGAGTTCAGAGAAAGAGAAATGCACACAAACAATTTATACTGGTTCACTCTTACAACAAAAGCTACATTCAGTTCCCAAAAACCACTAGCTAATCCACTACGCAATCAAACCAGATTACAAAACACCACACACCAAAGTAGTGATCTTGAACCCCTCAAGAAACACATTACCTTTGGCAAACCACACCAAGAGTATTGATCTTGAACACCTCAAGAACACACAACACTCCTTGGCAATACAATAACAGAAATACAGAAGATTGATAAAGGATTACACTTGATCAAAGTACAATCTGAAAAGCATCAGGTACACTTGAAAAGCATAAAGTACACTTGAAAATCCAAAGCTTAATGTGAATCTTGAAAAACTTGAGATCAAATATGTCAAACTCAATTTCTCAAAATTGTTTTTTACTCTTTAGAAACATATAACAAACTATTTATATTTTCCAAAGATTGGTCAAAACATTTAATGAAGGAGCGTATTCAATTAGAAATAATTTAAAACAGATTCATCATTCAAAACAGAATTCCGTTAGGATTTTCAAAGAAACAATCAGTTGAAACCACGAAACAACCGATTGATTTGGTTTGACAATTAAGTCAACCAAGTCAAACAGCTTTCACCGCGACCACCTTCTTTTTCTCCCTTTCCTCGAGATCAGTGCACCTAATGTTACTTAGCTAGAGGTCAACATCAGCTTTGGCCATCTGTGACTCAAAAGTTGACACCGCTTCCAGCGACAACATCAGAGAACTAGAGGCCTCATCCAGTTCATGTTCGAGGCGAGATATTTCCTTTGCCGACCACTGATTGCCCTTATCAGCAACAAGCCTCATCAACACCAAAGCTCGAGCCTACACTTCAACCGCGACTGATAGCAGATCTTGGCGAGGGATGGTGGTTAGCATATTCTCCTCAGTCAGCATCAAACTGACTTACACACCCTTGTAGAATTAGGTGTTTCCCATGAGCAGTGGCAGAGGAGCAACAATGGCACCGGTCGGAGATAATGATTCAAGCCGGATAGGGGATGAAGGAGGAGGACGTCTTGGAGTTTCATGAGGTGATCGAGTTGTGGAGGTTGTCGTCTTCCTCTTTTTCTTTTTGCTCCCTTTAGCAGAAGGAAACCCAAGATCAAATACCCCGACAGTAGAGGGGTTGCCCTCGACAACCGTTTCTAAGCTGCCCTTGCCCTTACGAAGGGCCTTGACGCGAAACTCAGCAGACAGATTAGCATATTGGGGGCCACCTGAGTTATTATGCCTATACCAAATAAAAACTAGTTAAAGGGTATATACCGATTGAGATAAAGAACAATGCGAACTTACCATGAACAATGCGCCAAAAACTTGATGACTTTTTACGGCAAGTGCACCGCGTTTGTCAAAAGTAATAATTGTCCCTAAGGACGGATATCGATCCCACAAAGAACAGTGAATTATCGAGTACAATAATCGCTAA
>Ga0123342_1005572_pt1 | contig 18124 bp, 10 predicted proteins | sample Turbeawhitnodule_FD_89960 | JGI IMG/M metagenome (GOLD analysis project Ga0123342, IMG submission 89960) | Root nodule microbial communities of legume samples collected from Mexico - Turtle bean Mexico white nodule | ecosystem: Host-associated > Plants > Roots > Nodule | place: Mexico: Nepantla...
CCATTCAACAGCATCTCGAGCACACAAGAAAGAACCCAACACTCTAATTGCCAATGGAAGACATTGGGCATATGTGAGTACCTCACGAATCAACTCCACACAACCACTGCTTTGCTCTTCACTCTTGAAGGCTTTTCTACAAAACAATTCACAAGCATCCTTCTCATTCAATAATGAAACCTTGTGTATCAATACATCACCTTCATACGCTTTCAAAATATGCTCATCTGTGGTGGTAATAACCATTCTACTCCCCTTCGAAAGCAATTTAGGTTTTATGGCCAAATTTTCCAATTGCTCTAGTTCATCAACATTATCCAAAACTATGAGGACCTTTATGTTGGGTAGCCTATTTCTTACAATCCCTGATATTTCAAAAGGACTTCTCCATTCTAGATTGTTTTCACGTAAAGTTTGATAAATGATTTGTTTCTGTACAGCAGTATGGCCACCATCCCTATAAAGTTTGCTCACATCCTCAATGAAACAAGAAGCATCAAACCTGTGAGAGATTTTGTCATATAGGACAGCAGCATGAGTCGTCTTTCCTATTCCATTCATTCCCCAAATTCCTAAAACTTGAACACCATCATTGTTTGAAGTTAATCTTAATTTATCTTCTAGTGCTTGTACGCATGGCTGTATCCCAATAAGGTCATCAACAAAACCAGAGAATTTATGACCCAATTCTTTTATTACCTTTTGAACAATATCTTCAATTACTTCAGATTCTGACCTGGAACAGAAAAAATAAATAAAGAGATAAACTTACTCTCAATCTCTTCAAACGATTTGATGATAATAATTAAATTTAGTAGTTTTTTAGTCTTTGTAGTTTATCAAATGGGTCATATTGTTTCTTTTTTTTTTCCTGCACTCACCATTTTGAACTCATTCCTTAAATAATTGTTTGCTTTCAGACCAAAAAGGATTGAACAATAATGTTTAGAACAATAATTTTTATAGAGATAAACCTTTTAATGTTTTTAAAAAAAAGTTAGTATAATGCATATATAAGAGGTATAAATGCAGAAAACAGAGAGAAGAACCATAGCTAAGACATACTTGTTTCTGACATCCCAACCAGCTAATTTGCCAAACTCATTCATAGCTCTCTCCCATCGATAAACCTTATCTGGGTCTCCTTTGAATTTCTCTCTGAGTGACTCGAAGGCCTTCTCGTACACCCCATTCTGATGTCTTACGTGAGACGGATCAACATAATAGAAAACAGGGAAAACAGTTTGGTTAGATTGTTGTTGGCAACAAGCTATAGTGGTCATTTCGTCCAAACACCATGAAGAGGAAGGATAATCTTGGGAGAAGACGATGATAGAAATCCGAGAACCTCTAATTGCATGTGGAAGCTGTGATGAAATGGATTCTCCTTTGCGGAGCTTGTGGTCGTCTTTAAAGACAAAAAGACCCTTTCGGAGAAGATGAGAGCATAGATGATCAACAAAAGAGTTGCGGGTGTCAGGACCTCTGAAACTGATAAACACATCGTATCTGTAGTCTTGGTTTTGGATGGTGTCGGAGACCTTGGAAGAAGAAGCAGATTCTTCTGATGACATAACATTGGAAGAAGAAGCAGATTCTGATGAGGTAACACTGGAAGAGGATGATTGACCACAGCACTGGCTCCAAAACCATCTCATCCCTGATTTCTTCTTCAGGATGGATGAACCATACAATACAACTGGTAGTGGCTGTTCCTTCAAGTCAACACCACAACCAGTGAGAGGAAGAACATGGGCTTCTTCCAAAAGATCGTCAAATATATGTGAGGCAAAAAGGACACAACTCAAATAGAGTAGAGATGAGTTGCAGTGGTGGAATCCCTAGAAAAACAAAAATATACAGAAACTTTCTCACTAGACGTGCCTAAAGTGGGATCTATCGCATACTTTTTTCACTAGGTACAGTAGGAAATTTATCATGATGCCATGGCTATTCAAGTAATTTTTTTATATCTTTAAAAAACAAAATTCTTTAACTAGTTTAGTTATATGAATGTTTAGCCATCCAAATTCTCAAAGCAATTACGAAATTTTGGTTAGATTTTTCTGGAGGAAATCACCTCTCCCTGACTTTATTTATGTGCTGGTTTCCCTAATGTTTATTCTCTTTTATATTAAATGAATATAAATAAAAATTAGTTTATTTACTCAATTAAAAAATATATGTAAAATGTAGGTATATAAAATAAATATAAGTATTTAAAATATTTAAGGTTATTACTAATCATTATTAAAACTTAATTTAAATTTTTAGTATTGTTAAAAATGTTATGATTTATGATTAGTAATAGTAATAGATAGTAATTATTTTAACATTTTCCTAAAATAAAAATAATTAAATTTTTAATATTCATAAGTAATGTGAATATAAAATATGAATATTAAATTAACATTAAAAACTTAAATTATTGATAAGGAATTAATAATTTTATTATTAAAGTATATAAAAATAATAATTTAATAAAACAAATATTATTAATGGAAAAAATGTAATTGACTATTGTTATTAATTTGAATTTATTATTGTTAATAAATTTATAAATGTATAGATTTAGTGTTAATTAGAAATGTACTATTTAAAAAATATTATTTGTGATAAAAAATTATATTATAGTATTTAAAATGATTATTTATGAAAAATAAAATCTTTAAAATAATATTTGATGATGAAACATATAAAGGCAAAGATTTTTAAAATATTTTAAAAAAATATTAAAGAAATTTATAAATAATAAATTTAACTAAAAATATTTGAAAAAAGAAAACTTATTTAAGAAATTTATAAAACAATATTTAATTATGAAACATTTAAATAATTACATAATGGTAATTAAAGCTATGGAAGGAAAGTAGATGGAATTTGATAGCATTGAGCTCTTCTCTTTTGTGATTTTTGGGGGTTTGCGGAAGCTTAGTGGTTTGTTGATGGATCAAGGCCCTCCTAGGAGGTGTGGCTGCCTTGGAAGTGAATGAGAGTAGGGAAATTGAGGGAGGTTCGGCCAACCCCCTTTGGAAGGTGAAGGTATTGAAGATTAAGACCTAAATCTTAGGCAAGGGAATAAAGTATGGCTCAAGTTTGGCAGCATAACAATACTCAATTTAATCTTGAAATTACATGAGGTAGGCTCCTCCTTTTATAGCCTAAGGAGAACCGTAAATGGTAAGCTAAATGAGGAGCAAATGTAAGATAAATGAGATGCAAATGAGAAGCACATGGAGCACATGGCACATGGGAGCACATGGCCTCCTAACCTTCACATGGTCGGTCCTAGATTAGTGGTAGGTTCTAGAAAACCGTAACTAATATAGGTTAACCCTTTCTTAATCCTAATTTGCAAAATTTAAACAAAGGTTCACCAGGCTATGCTATTTGCACCACAATTAAAACTAAGCTACACTTGTTGGGCCTTCTTGGACATCAACTCTCTTGGTCCTAGACACTTCTTGTGGATCCTAGACACTTCTTGTGGGTGCCCTCTATGCAAGGTTGGTCCTAGACGCTCTTTTGAGTGTTGGGGCCTCTTCAATCAAATGTTAGAATTTTCTTTGCCGCAAGCTACTAAACTCCTTACAAGATTTAAATGATACAACTATTTTATATGATTAAACAAATTATGTTATCGATGTCGTTCTTAGTATCATACACGTACAACTACGCAAATCTTTGCTTCTAGTTATGAAAATGCCAAAAGAAAACTTCTAATTGAGATAATTTTGACCATGAAAATGAAATATTGGAAGAACTTTTTATTATTTATATGGTGATCAATCTTTTCAGATATATAAGTAATAGAAAGCATTGAATTGAAAAGTTATATTATTTAAAGAGTATTTATTGACTCTTGTCATAATTTTTCCTATGGAGTAAAAATTAGGGGAGACCAAACGATAACATGTTGAAAAAAATGAACCTATAAAGGGAAATGAAATTTTTATGTACATAACAGGATAACCCTTTATAATTCTCCATATATTTGAAAGTAATTTCTATAAAGAAAATCTTACAAGTCTGAAGAATTATTATCTTTAACTTGTAACTATAACATAAAGTCTTATTTACTTTTTCAATGGAATGATATAATTGTTACCCTTCCATATTCTTAAAATCATCTACTTGTAAAATAAAACCAATAATAATTGTTTAAGATATATTATTTAATAGAATGATTATAAAATTATAAAATCAATCATATATATATATTATAAAGTTGAATATAATACCGTATAACTTTATACAATTTTATATAATATTACATATTACATAATTCACATTTTTGTTGTTTTAAGTGTTCATAAAAAACGGGAAGAACGAGAAGGAGAGCTGCTGAAATGCAAATCTGTTTGTTGTCACTTGGACCACTTAGGTGCTTTAAAGCTGCAACAAAGCTAAGGTGATAATTGAATTTGTGACCCTAACTGTTATAGACAAACAACTGATCTAGTGAAGTTCTTTTTGGTATAGTTTTGTATATTCCAATTTTGTTATTTTGATTTTAAAATTTTGTAGTTACTTTATTAAATAATATATTTTGAAATAATTTTATAAAAGAAGATTTTTAAGATAGAAGATCAGTCATAAGACACTACAAAAAAACCTAATTTTAATGGGGTTATATTTGGTATTACCGGCGGTTTTAACCCCCGTTAAGTGCATTACCCGCGGTTTGCTTTTCCCCTGGTAGATCCAGCGTCGCTAAGTGATACCCGTCATTCCCGGCGGTTTTGAAACCCCCGTTATTCCCTGCGGTTTGAAACCCCCGCTATTCCCGGCGGTTTTGAAACCCTCGCTATTTCTAGAAACCCTACAATTTGGAAAATGGGGATTGTCGAAAAGGAAAGACATGATGGGTTGATGAATTTCACTGATGGAGTCTATGCATCATTTGTTGCTCTACATATAAGCGCATCATTAATTTTCCCATCCATCACCATTGCTTAGAAAACGATTCTTATCATATTTTAAAACAACTTATAATGATTATTTGTTCTAAAACAAAAGTTAAATATAGTATTTAACTTAAAATTAAAAAATATCTAATAATTCATGATACATAATTACTTGTTAATCGTTAACAGTGTGCCCAAATTCACTTAAAATTAGGCTGGAGCATGTAATCAATTCTGAAGATTAGCAAAACAAAAGTTATCGTGATTCGTTGAAAGTAAAAAAGAGTTGCGAAGTGAGAGATTTCTTTGCAAGATGGATGAGCTAAAATGAAGTGTTTAGCAATGTAATTGGTTTTTTGGGTTTAGTTAGTTTGTGATTCCTTAATTTAATTTAGCCGCACTCTAACTAATTTAAAAGGCCAAAGAATAATAGTAAGGGGGGAATTTTTCTAATCACTATTTTCTCCATATGCTCAGTCAAGTAATATCTCTTATTCTGATCAAGGACAAGAAAAATCATTGTGACTATTAATCAGGCTCATCGATGTACATCATAGATTCGTACAAACTATCTTTATACTTTCAAAAATTAGCAAAATCAAATTGGCGCAACTATGCTTTTTCTGTGATATCAACAACTCTCACAGGAAGATTGGAGCCATTATCAGTGTAATCGTTGCCAGCATCTTTATAAGGACATGGATTGAAGGACTAGCTGTGTCTTTGAATGGATCTCCCACTCTGTCAAATTAGTCAAATTTCCAAACACATAAGTTATTAACCCACCATACAAAAATTCACGAAAAGGCAAACACTAATTCCATATTAGGCTAGGCTACGTGAAGACTTATTAAAAGGATCTATAGTTGCATTGCAGTGCATCATATCTTCCATTCCTTTCCAAAAACAAACTAGATTGGGTCCAGTTTATCAGAAATCAGATAACCAAAAAACAAATGTAGGAAAAGCATTATTCATGCTATTTCATGTGCTGTTTATCCAATGGGTATATAGTTAGGTTTAGGGCGGTGGTTGAGGAGGACTTGGAGCAATAAAAAATATAGCTTCAAGGATAGTGCAAGCACTGGGGCAATGATATTAAAGGAGCTTGTCGAAATGGTGACAATGGATTAGCAACTGTGGGTGGCTTGGGTTGGTTGCAAGTAAGGGAAAACATCACCATGTGCAACATAATGATTGGGTGAAGAAGATATGAGGCGGTGTTAATGAAAGGGGCAGCATAAGGAAGAGGATGAAATTGCTCTTGTGATTGACGGCACATTGAGGCCACAAGTCAGGGTCACAATGGCAGTGATGGCATTGCAGCAAACACATTATAAGCACAATAACCATTGCTGCTAGACAAAACGGAAAAAAGAAGAAGCCACGAGTATATTTATAATCAACACCAACCATAGTCAATTGCTGAATATAAAACTTTACAAGCAACTATAAACCACATTCCAGGTATAAGGAAACAAAAACCTATTTATTACTATTAGGGAACAGAGAACCCAACAAAAGTGGCATAAGCAAAAAGTAACTTACGTATCTCTAGTTACGGCTGCTTTGTGAGCTTCACTTCCCTTCCCTTCCCTCCAAGAGCTCCAGTCTCAATGTACTTCTTTGCATTATCCCGGGCACCACCAGCTGTGTTCAGAAAAAGTAACATAAGAATACCAGACACTGTTGCAAACATGAGCATAGCAGCCACAACTTTAGCCCAGAGTAAAGGTTGCCCTGTATAGTAGCCCAAAATTCGGAATACAAAACCTGCATCACATCACTATATAAAACGAGTGTTTTTCATTGTAAATTTCAAACTTTTACTGTAACCAATAATAATGCCAAATTTTTAGATTATTTGGTTTTTTTATAATATATAAAAATTAAATTTTAGAAGTTTATTCCTTGTGTAATGTTTATACGTGAAACAAGAAATGTAACAATTTTTTATGATGATAAAATAATTAAGAGTTCCTATTATACTTCTTTTCATTTTTACTTCATAATAAATAGATAAGTTTAAACTATGAGATTGGAAATTAAGATACAATTAACAAAAGAGTAATACGTATAATATCTTAAACTTTAAAAAGGTGTTATATGACTAATAAAAAAATCTATAAATAAAATCTATAAATATGAGAACTGAAAAAGAAGTGAAGAAGCAGAATGATCACCTGAGCTAATGCCACTCATAGCCATAGGAAAGCCTTGCTCACCTCCCAAAAGGGCATTTCCACCCATTAATATGCCATAAAATAGAAACACGCATTACTTGTTAGTGCTATCAAGTTTTGAACTTACATTATTGCAACACCATCATGTCAAACACATTTATATATATATATATATATATATATATATATATATATATATATATTAAGTTCATGTTTGTCTAGTCTAATGTATCTAAGGGAAAATAATTGTTTCTTCATCAACCTTTTGAGCATATTTTAACAAAAAAGTACTTTTTCAAAAATAATCTATTCAAAGAATGCACCAAGTCTTTGCCGTACCGTAGAGAAGAGTTTCTTTCTTACTTGAGCTCTTCCACACTGTAACTCTTGTTCTAGCTGATTAAGCTTAATCCTACTTGACTCTAGCTGCTGAAAGTACGCCTGAGAGAGAGTAAAAGAAACACAAATATATTATAACAATTTATGGTTCAAACTTTAAATAAGAGAGACTCATTGACAAGTCTTGCTTAAATTGGGCATAACCACACATAGCATTTTAGAAAAAATCATCTTTCGGGGGAATTCATTGCACCTTTTTCCTGAGCCTGCTTTTTCTTGCCGCTTCTCTATTCTGAGCAAGTCTTCTCAGTGTCTGTGCACACCATTTTAAAACCACACACTAATTCAGCTTTAATTCTCAGTGCCATGTCTTCATAATTATGATTTGGCAAGTTCCATAAATCTGTTTTGTAGCGTGCATCAAGTGCAGGGATATCTTGTCTTGCTTTCCAATCTTGTGAACTGACAAAAGAAATCAATTAATCAATTAAATTGAGGATAAAATCAGAAAAATTATTTCCTTAGGCAAGAACCAGTATAATAGCTTTGTCTATAGGTAATATATTTGAACTTAAAATGTCATTTTCAAAATTTTCACTTCCACATCTCTCAAAATTAAGCAAACATCTATAGTGCTATAATACATTTGAAACACCAAGGAACTAAGCTCCAATAGTGGACAATTAGACATTATCAACTCACTTTGAATTTAAACATAAATACACAACATAAATCAATGTAAATATTAATGATCCTGTCAGGCAAAGAGTTTAAGAAAATAATCGAAACCTATTACCTCGAAACCTATTACCTCAAAAAACCCCAAACCAGATTTAGTTTTACAAATCAAATTTGAGTTTCAACATCCATTTATAATACAAATTACATTATCTTCCCAAATCCATTATTAAACAAAAAAACGTGATCCCCTAACATAACCCGTTCTCATTCATAAATGTAAGCACAACTCAAGAGTGCTAGTTAGATTTTTAGTGTTCCTAAAATACAATATTAGAGTTTATTTTTTGAAAGGTTTTGGTCAAATCTAATGCATGTTCCAGTTCTCGAATCAACATACCATAACCCTAATTCTTTCACGAGTTTCTTTGGCACATGAATCACCAAGGCCCGCCAACATCTCTAGACAACTCAATCCATACTGTAGAAATCGTCGTCGTCGGCGCGGTTGATGTAGCGGGACTCACCGGCGTCGGGGTCCTGAAGGCGAATGGAATCGCGCATTGCGTAATGTAGGTACTACGGAATGTTGAACTGCTTCTTCAACTCGTCCTTGTCAATTCGGATCCCGGACAGACCGCAACCGCGAAAGGACTCCACAATCGACGACCGCACTGCTATCTTTTTAGTCTCACCGATCGTCGCCGACGAATCCATCTTCTTCCTCGCTCTCCTCGGCGACGACTTGATTCTTTTCTTCTGAGGCAAACCCTCTGGCCCGTCTCGTCGTTATAAATGGATTGTGTGTGAAGGAAACATGTCAAACAAAGAAAACGAAAAAAAATTAAAATTATTAAAAAAATTCAGTGTAACTTTTTAAAACACACTATTTACTTACCAGAGGTTTAGAAAACCTCCGAGATAATATGTCTTATCGGAGGTTATTAAAACCTCCACTAAAAAACCTCTACTAAAAATAAATATTTTTGTAGTGAGAGTACGTTGTACGTGATATAGGTTAGGTTAGACCCAAAGGTCGAGTTGAAAGGTTAAATATAAAAATATAAATAAATAAAATTATAATCGGTTAGTGTAACAAAGTCCATAATAATAGAGTTCAAACTAATAGGTGTGTGTTTAAAAAATATTAAGTACACAAAGAAAAGTCAAAATAGCTTTTGGATCCAATAAGAGAACATTATAAATAGGTCATCAATTTAAGAGGTATTGATACAAACTAAATAGCTATGAAGATGACCAATGAAGCAAAAAACAAAGCATATGGTGAATAGTCATCTCAGCGAACAATTCATAACTCCACCAAGGATCACATGGACCTCACCAGAGGATCTGAGCATAAACCAACACACCAATTATTCTTCCTTTTGGTCTTCTTATAAGATACAAATATGTTGTAAATAATTTGGGCTATCTTTAAGGGTCCAAATAGCAAAGATATGTTAGAATAAGGTACCTTTAACATAATAGGGGGGTGTAGTTAGCATCTTAGCTTGTTCCTAGCCCTTTAGGAAGGGATTTTGAACTAGTTTCTAGAAGGACAAGCCTAGGATGCGGATTTGACTTAGTCAAACCCTAAGGTTACCATTTTTTTAGTGTTTTCCATCCTACCCTTCATACTTGTTCTCCAAGGCTCCTTCACATATAAATTGGAGGCCCACCTCATTGTATTTTACAAGTTGAATTTGAATGAAGTAAAGAAACTTTGCACAAATTGTGTGAGCTCTTAGTGAGGCTTATGTCCTCTTAGGTTTGAGGTCTTATCTTGAGTGATTGGGAACCTCTCAAGTGGTGGCCAACACACTCATCTTGGAGCACATCACCCTCCAAGTGGCGTGACATTTCTCACCCATCATCATAAGTTTTCTCATTCCATTTTCCTTCCATTTCTCCATTCCATTCTATGTATTTGTCTCTTAGTTTCTTTTCTTTGTTGCTCTTGGGTTTCGCTCATAATCATGAGTATGGTGCATCATTTGGGAGGTCGTGGCCACCATTGATGTTAACCTTGTGCCCATTTTCAATTCCGCAATTGCATCTCATTCTCACCATATCTTGTTTTTCGTCTTTACCTTTGTGAAGTGAACATTCACACTTACTTAACCATTTATTTTAAGTTCGTGTGCAGTGGGAATCTTCCTTAGGTCCTCACCTTTAATTGTTAAAATCTCAATCTTAAGTAAAAGTGTCACCATAAATGAAAATATCTAAAAATCAACTCACATCACGTGGTATCAGAGCTTTGGTTTTTGGGTTTATCTTGTTTAGAGTTTATTGACACTTTACTTTCTTGCATCCTTAATTCCTTGTCTTTACATTCAAGTACCTTTAAATTCTTGTCTTTACTTTCAAGCACTTTTAATTTCAGCCTTTACTTTCTAGCTTTTAAATTCGGCATTTACCTTAATCAATAACATGGTTTCACTTTTTAAATGATCCTTTATGTCTTATTTTGTTATTGCCTCTTTGTCTTGAGTCATATGTTCTTTAGTGTTCTAGGAGTCCTTATGTTTTTGCCTCTACTTACTTGCTTTTAATTTTGAAAGTTTATAAGTAATTATTAGAAACTTGTTTTAGAAGTAGATTAAGTTCCAAACAAAAGATTTCAAGTGATCAATTATTTTGAATCTCAAACTTTTTGTGAAAATTAGAGTTATATGAAAATATGAATGGTAAAAAACTATGGACATTTCATTCACACAATCCAAGAACAAGTAAAAAAAAAAAAAGAGAAAAGGGAATTTGCACAAGCTATTTTGTGTTCCAATCTTTCAAAGAGCAATATTTTCAAAATTTTAGGTTCATCTTGATTGGCAAATTGATTTCAACCTTTGTGGAATTTTTATCCTTTTGCTTTGAAAAAATTCAAAAAAAAGTTTCATTGTTAAAAGTTTAGTAAGTATCTTAGAGTCTTTTTGTGTGCCTTTTTCTTGCTTGTCTTCCTTTTCAAGTTTTGTCATAATCTCTTTTCATAAATTTGGTTTAGCTTTCTTGTTTTGAGATTTTCTTGATTGTCTTTTCAAATTTCTTAAGTTTTGTTTTGGTTCTTTGAGATCAAGTGTTTTTGCCTTTGTCATCTTTCACTTGAGATATTTTCAACACTAAGATAGACTTTTTGTTGAGAGGATAAAATTCTTTTTGAGTGTGTACTGACCAGTGCTCGGTTCTCGGTAGTATTTTCGTATGCTTGGTTCTTTTGTACCACGAGAGGCCTGCTCGGTTCTTTTACACCATGAGGGACCTGCTTGGTGCTTGGGCCTAAGCAAACCTGGGCCAACGACCTTGGTCAGGTTGGGCCTAGATCGCATGATGAGTACACAAAGTAATTTCAATGATGCACCCCTTAAAAGATATATTTGGGTGGTAGATATAATTTTGTTATTATTGTTAATATGTGGCAATATTTTCCCTGTTATGTATCTTTTGCATGTTTCTGTTACATATCTGTTACACGTGGCTAATTGCTATTAACCCTAGTAATATAGGGAAACGCTTGGGTAACAGAAAGTGGGCCTGCGGATAGCACCTGAAGATCATTGGTGCCCGTGGCTGGTGGTTTTCTGTTACCAATAAAAGTTTAATGTAATTATTTTCAGTTAAGATTCGTTGAGCTCAAGGGAGAGTGGTTGCATGTTGCATGAGCAGTGATAAAAAGGAGAATAAGTCTCCAGGAAAAGGTACGTTGTTTTTTGCACATCTTACTAAACTGTTACTTTTCGATGAGCCCTAGCTGACTTGATCGTCGGAGTGTCATCAACAGGTAGGGCACTCTCTGTCCCAACGGAGTCATACTAGAAGCAACTAAGAGAGACGTTGAAGAATGTGCGTTCATCCTAGGTCAAGTGGCAATGCAGTCAACCGACAAGAACATTTGGCGCCCACCGTATCCCATCCACACTTTGTTCAAACTCGTAGACGGAGATGAGGAATGCAAGGCAAGTACCAGTGGTGAAAGAAGGTACAGGCGAGGTCCCCACTTTGTAGCAACTTATGGAGACCATCAGGGCCCTCCAAGAAGCCAATGAATAATCTAGATAGGAGCAAGAGAAATTACGATAAGAGCTACACAAAACCAACGAGGATCTGCGACATGATCGACGTATCCCGGGACAACGTGAGACGAACCCGCCTGAGAGAGACTGCCCCGAGCCTTTCTCGCGGGCCATCATGGACGATGCATTATGTAGCGCCCAAGATTGCTTTCACACGGGTGGAAGATCCCGAGAGTCACCTCACTGCGTTCAATGCCCATATGATAATCTCTGGAGGATCAAATGTCGTGCGATGCAAGATGTTCATGGGCACTTGCACAGGCACGACCATACAATGGTTCAGTGGATTCCCCGATGGCCATATTTCCTCTTTTGCCCAATTCGCCAAACTATTCCGAGAACAATTTCATGCAAACCGGGTCAAACTCCCCGTTTTGTTTGATCTCTTCAATGTGCGCCAGAGGGAAGGAGAGACATTGAAGGATTACCTAAATCGGTTATGCGCTCTCACTGTGACAATTCTGAAATCAGGCGAAGAGCAGTCACTCACATCAACGCTGAAGAAGCGATTTTAGCTAGGAACAACGATTTGCATTCTCGGTTGTCTAAGCCAAGAGAGGCAAGCAAGCTTTCTCGGCCTATAAGGGTCAACGAAACCTTGACCGGGAAGAAGCCAGAATCAAGAAAGCACCCCTACCGGAAGGGAAGGTCAAAAGAAAAAAGCAAGGATGAGGAGGTCCGCCCCAAATTCTGTGTATCATACAAGGAATTGATAGCCATACCCGCAGTAGCCGAAAAGTTGAGGTTCCCCTAGAAGGCTAACAGGAACCTGGGGGAAGGAAAGACATCTGGTGTGAGTTCCATAAGGGGTTCGGACATGGTGCCGAACGGTGCATGGCTTTAGGCTATCAACTAGCCGAGATTTTGAAGGAAGGCCTCTTGAAAGAATACCTCGAGGTCAACAAAAGAGAGCAACAGGGGGAAGCTGTTCTTGGAGACCCACTGTATGAGATACCCGTACATGCGGAGCTCAACACGATCTCGGGTGGGTTCTCGGATGGAGGAAGCATGACGGCCAAACGTAAGAGGTGCGCGAAGGCGGTAATGACGCTAGAGATGAAAAGTCATGACGACACCTCGGACCTGGACCTCTATTTCACCAAGGCAGCCTTGGTGGGTGTGGTCCCTCATGACAACGACCCGATAGTAATACCGTCGTCTTGGTAGGAAGAAAGGTGTATCAAGCCCTCATCAATCAAGGGATCTCGACAGACATGTTGTTCTGGTCCACATTCGTCAACTTGCGGTTATCCCCCAACCAGTTGAGGCCTCACGACGGATGCTTAATCGGATTCGCGGGGGACCATGTGGAGTGTCGAGGATACATCGACCTGAGGATAACCTTTTCAGATGAAGAGGCCGCTAGGACTATTGTCATCAGGTATGTGGTAGTCAATACCCCCTCCGCTTACAATCTGTTGTTGGGAAGACCCTCGTTGAATAGGTTAGGACCAGTAGCATCCACAAAACATATGAAGATGAAGCTGTCGTCCCTCGAGGGATGGGTGATCACAATACGATCCAACCAAAAGGACGCTCAAAAGTGTTACGAGAGCAACCTAGAGAACAAAAGGAGTTACTGTTAGAATTATAGGGCTAAAACAAGAGGGGATGTTTCTGCCGGTTGACTCACTCCGCCAGTTGACTCGAACGGCAGCCTTTAGCCCTTCTATCTCTTTCTGAGAATGGTGCTTCCTTGATCAAGAAATCTCTCACCTACAAAGACAAAGGGGCGCCTTGACGGCCGTTTGCATTCCGACGCTCAAGTCAATATTAGGGCAAAGAAACACCAAGTGTATAAAGTAGTTTCAGTCTCAGAAACTGTATACCTTGCTAGGGTTCTTAGCATCCTTTATATAGGCTGAAACGAGGGTTTACCTTTGTGATGTTACCCTTATCTAGGGTTCATTGGAAAGTGTCCCTGCACCGCTATTTAGGTAATCTTAGCGTATCTAGCACATAGAACCTTCCTCAACTGGAGTGCAACGAATAACAGAGTGGCTGCTTGGGTACCAACTTGTGCACCTAATCTCTAGCTCCATCTGCTTTGTGGGTGCCCTAAGTATCCACGTGCCATGCATGCAACTTTCTCTGGTAACCCTAACCCTAATGGGCCTTAACGCTTCCCAGGATTATTCATACGTGTTGCGCCTTCATGCGCTATACACGCCACGTGCATGGATCCCTCATGACTTAGGCTTCCCACACATCTTATGTCTTAATTGTTAACTTGACATAACTCTAGGGCCCACTGTACGTGGCCCTCTATAACATTCAAACCACCGATGTCCGATCTTCTCCCTCTACTGGCGAGGTCCGATATCGATCTCCAACATCGGGGCTTAGCATACCAATATCCAAAGGCTACCCAACCCCCTGGTAGGTGTGTCTGGGGCCCACCTCACGTGGCCCCCTTCCATTACCAAGCATCGATGTGCGATGTCTGAGGTCAGTCTTTGGGTCAATGACCGAGGACTGATCGGGACACAAGCCCCCCAGTCTCGAGCTGTAACTCGTTTCAACGAAGAGACTAAGTGATCACGCTGGGCGACCTACGTGGCATTGGATGGTGGATGTGAATAGTACACCGAAGTGACATTTCGCCATCAGCGTACACGTGCCAAGATCAACGGTTGGGACTTGTTGGCGCTCGAACTTCTTCGTGCACTATTCAAACCCTTTAACCCTTACGCTTTCCTCATTGTTCCATTACTTCCCTTCCGCGAAAACTTCTCTTAGCATTTTTAGGAAAACACTCTCTTCTCTTTCTTCCAAAACTCAAACCCTCGAACCTTAATATTCCAAAGGTACGAATTTTATTCACCGATTGCTTTGCAATTTATGATTTCGTTGCTCGTATCATGCTTATAACTGCCTGGGACTGTTTATGATTTTTGCATTTCTCTGTGCATTCATTTCCTCTGTTTACGCTTCGAGTCTCTGTTTTCTGGTTCCGTCAAGTTACACCTCATCTTCTTCTAAAGTCTCTTTTTCTTCTCCTTTTTAGCTCTCTTATCTAAGATGTCCCAACGAGAACCTTATCCAGCTTCTCCTTCAGACTCCCACTCATCCTCGTCTTCATCCCCTGTTCCATCCTCTTCGCCAGTTCCCCCTCCTTCTGCCTCATTCTACAAGTCCCTGTATCGCTGGGCTCCGACGGATCTTCCAGAGGAAACGTCCACCTTTACATCCCTTGTGAGCATAGCCACCTATAGGAAAAAACAAACATGCCACAAGTCGCGCGTCTTTGGCAAGGACCACGATAAGTTCGTGAGGATAGTGGCTTGCCTTTGATCCGGAAGGCCCTTTCTACTTCATCTATTCCACTATCTTTCGAAGACTCGGGCTTCGATTACCTCTCAATCCCTTTGAGCGCACACTCTTGATAGAAGTGAACGTTGCCCCCGCCCAACTGCATCCCAATAGTTGGGCGTTCGTGAGGGCCTTCACCATTCTTTTCTACAGCCTTAGCCTTACGCTGTCTGTGGATACCTTCCTTTATTTCTTCAAAGTTAAGGACCGTGGGAAGAAGTTGTAGGTTAGCTTCAACGGTGTGACAGGGAGGGTGCTCTTAACACTCTTCTAGCAATCATACAAAGGGTTCAAGAAGAACTTCTTCAAAGTCCGGAGCAATCGGAGGGACCCTGCCCTTCTAGATGGGTTTCCCTTATACTGGACGGAGAAGCCCAACCTTCAGAGGGCCAGTAGTCTTGGGGATCTTTCCCCTCAGGAGCGAGGAGTATGCGAGCTTCTCTCTCGACTCCATATCCCCTTAAACACCTTAGAGTTACTCAAGTGTGAGTTTAACCCCAAAGATCTTAATACATATATCGGTATTTTCTCGTTCCCATGCTTCTTGTCTTATTTTGTTTTTGCTTGTATTTCATTTGCCTCGTCGTTACTTCCTGTGTTAACTTGTTGTTTTCATGTAGATATGGGTTTCAACCAGGACAAGAAGAAAAAACTGGCCGACCTACTCACCAAACGTAGGCGGCCGCTGCCGGGGTGGGCACTTCAACACTTGGGGCCCCTCCAACCTCAACTACTCATGCCCCCCACCCAACCGAACCAGCCCCTGTTGTTGACAGGCAGAAAGGGGTGGTTGCCGTCAATTCGGATGACGAGGATACTTACACGGGCCTCGTCTTCAAAAGGCATAGGGTGGGAGAAGTCGTAGTGCCTTCTCCTTCTGCGTATGGTGGGACTCCAACTTTTAGGGATAACCCCCCAAGCGCCTCATCCCCATGCCAACTCGTTGTTCATGAAAGTGCTAGGGAGAGTGCTCCCGAAGCTCAGCATGTGCCTTCCGCTCCTAAGCTTCCCACGCTGCTTCAACAAATCCTCAAGCGCTTCCAAGACAAGGAAGTGTTGGAGAGCTTGGGTGGCAATCTCTTCCAGGATCGTATTTTCCATGGTCTTGGGGAATTCCTGGTCGCGTCCACTCTTGCGCTGAGTAGGGCCCAAGAGGCGGAAGATCTCAAGACTAGGATGGCGGAGCTGGAGGAAGAACTGTCCCTCAAGACCAAGACCTTCGCCAATCGTGAGACTGCTATGTACGTGGAAGTGCGTCATTGACGGGCAACTTGTGTTGCGAGAGTGACCATCTTCTAACTATGCCTTTCCGAAGAAAAATTTACCCCTTGTAGATGTACATATAAATTTATGACTATTTATTTTTCGTTTAACTGTTTGTCTTAACCACTGCATCTCTCTGCCTTTGCTTGCATTGATTTCAACTAACAACGCCTTCGACCTAGGTTCGCCCTTTAGGTAGCACGTTTAACCTTATATGCTTTGTCTTGTGCACGCGAATCCCTTAACTGGCTCAGCCTTTGTTCGAGGATAAACCCCTCTTGTTGTTCTTAATTTTCTTCTTGCGAAGTAAGGCGATATGTTGATCTCGTCCCTACCCTCCTTAGATCGACAGGAACGTCTTGCTGGTAACACTGGTGAATCGTATCGCTCTCAAAGTGTTTCCTCCCGATCTCGGCCCTGTAATGCGAAGGTAGGGGTGGACTTAACTGGTGAACCATGCTGTTCGACCCTGGATTTACTACACAAGATGGAGGTTCCCCAAGGAACCATACTGTCCCCGTTTTGGCGCTTCTAACTCAGGTGAATGGTTCTTACCGACCTCATCCTCGCTATACAAAGTCAAGGGACAAGTCTGAATAATCGACAGCGACCTTGCTATTAAAGTCAAGGGACGGGCCTTCAATGTTCGAACCATCCTGTTCTCAGCCTTGGGAAACTTGCACAAGAGAGAGGTTCACCAAGGAACCATACTGTTCTCGACCTTGGCGCATTACTTCAAGGGAGAGGTTCGTTAACTAGTGAACTATACTATTCTTCGCCTTGGTGAACTTACACAAGAGGGGCTCATTGGGGAACCAAACTACCTTCGCTTTTGGTATATCACTTCAAGGGAGAGGTTCATTAACTGTAATTCTCATTTCTTAACTAAATAATTGGAATTTTATTCGGGTGACCTCGTTAAAAAACCCTTATGAGGGAAAAAGAGTGTCCCATTAAACGTGTACAATGCAAAATGTTTTTAACTAAAATAAAACTTCAGATTGGTCACATTCCAAGTACGAGGGATCGCGCCACCCTCTAATGTTTCAAGCCTCTATGCTCCATTCCCAAGGGCCTCCGTTACTCTGAAAGGGCCAGTCCACTTGGGAGATAGCTTGTTTTCTAACTGGTACGGGTGGGCCTTCCGCATTACCAGGTCTGCAACCTGGAACTTCCGATGTCTCAGCTTGGAGTTGTACTTGTACTCCACCCTCCTTTTTAAGGGCTTCAGTGATGGAGGAGGGCCAAACACATCTAGCCATGAAAGCCAAAGCCCAACACTAGACCATGAAGAGCGTCTAGACCATGATGAGCGTCTAGCTAGAAGGATGGAGCGTCTAGGACGTGAAGAGGAAAGGCTACCCATGGAGCG
>Ga0123342_1005573_pt1 | contig 18123 bp, 12 predicted proteins | sample Turbeawhitnodule_FD_89960 | JGI IMG/M metagenome (GOLD analysis project Ga0123342, IMG submission 89960) | Root nodule microbial communities of legume samples collected from Mexico - Turtle bean Mexico white nodule | ecosystem: Host-associated > Plants > Roots > Nodule | place: Mexico: Nepantla...
GTATTAAGGAAATAATAATTATCAAATTATACACAATTATTGTATGCAATTATTGTATGATATTATGCAATATTATGCGATATTGTACACAATATTATGTAATTAATTTAATAATTATAGAATAATGATTAGGTTGTAATTTGGAGAGAAAAAGTCTCCATACACTTGTATATATTTGCTATACATTGAGTGATGTAAATACACATAAGAGAATAAGAAATATATCTTTTTCTTACATATCATTTTCTTATAAAAGAAAAATTTAATTATTTAAAATTATACAGTTTTAATCTAAAAACATAAAAAAAATTAGGTTTTATATTTTTTAATTTTTAAATATCTAAAATTGTACAATATTTATTTTAACATAGACTAATTTCAAATTTCATATTTTTACACATATATTTAAAATGCTAGTAATATTTTTTTGCAGGTATAAAGTAATGATAATTATATAGGGTGATGACGTTATTTATAAATCTTTAAGTGTTTATGATTTTTGAAATTTTAAATATCTAAAATTGTTTAATATTTATTTTAACAGAAAATTAATTTCAAATTGTCTAATATAAATTTCTAAAATTTCAAAGTGGAACTTGCATGTTCCACTAATGAGTGAATACTATTAACTATTCTAGTATATGTAAATAGACTTGGATTTTCATAAAGGAAAACAAGTAACTTTAAATAATCCGGTTTGGTTCTTTGGGACTTTTAACTAGAAAAGTAGTACTTGGGTAATGTACTCATTGTTATAGTTTGGCCACTCACTGATTTCCAATGGGTTTGACCTTAGGTTATAGATAAATAATTTTTCGAGTACTTTATCATTTAAAGTCCTCCAATTTTACTCATAGGTTGTTTTCAACGCTTAAATTGACTCGGTATATTTCATGGGTCTCATAATATAAAATATATGAAATAAAATAGGATACAATGTGTCGGTGATAGTTTAGAAAAAGAAATAGAGTAAATAGGCAGTTTTGTATAATAAGTATTAACATGTTTCGTATAATAAGAAAAAACAAAAAAGAGTATTAGTACAAAAACTTTAATTACATTAGTTTTATTTGAATTTTGTTAATGATTGAGGTAATTGAGCCTTTGAATTTTGTTAAAGATTGAGATAATTAAGTGTAATTGATATTTGTTAGAGAAAAATAAAACACCCTAAATGTTTTGATTATGTGATTAAAAACAATAAGTGAAGAGCTTGAAAGGGACGAAGTAGTTGCGTATGAGAGTTTGTTGATCAGATAAGGGGTGCATATGCTTCATCTAACATAAAGCATTATGTCAAATTTCACTTTATCTCGTAAATTAATTAAAAATCATTTAAATCATTTAATAAGTATAGATAGAGATTTCAAACTGGCACACATGAAAAATATTTTAAAGTTTGAGTTTAAAAAAAATGAGAATGTCTTCTTGCTTTTAAGATTAATTGTATATTAATATTTATTTATTAATTTTTCTTTAATAAATACACTTCACAATTACTAAAGAACAAACATAGTTTCATCTTGAACGAATTCAAACAACACTAATCAAGTTAAAAAAAATATTTTAAAATTATTATTTCTTTTATTATATTAAAATGAAATATATCAATATTTATTCTCTTAAAACATCTCTGTTCCAAAAGAAAAATGTGATTAAAAAGTTTGTATTTCTTATTATCTAATACCGTGCACTTGATTTTCTTATTTAATTACTTTTATACAAATTTTAAAGTGCTTCATATTTTAATAATAGTATTTAGTATTTACGTTCCTGAAAAGTATTATAAGAAAATTATCCACGTTATATTGGTTTAACTAATTAGAATCAACGAAGAACATATATGACTATCTCATGTTAAAATTACGTTTTGAGAAGTTATAATGTGAATTAACATTAAATTAGCGTTTTTATAAACAAGTAAATTGGTAATTATGGGTAGGAGTAACCTGGTAATTAAGTTAAATTGTAATCTGTAAAGCCATGTAAGTTTATGTTTAACAGAGAAAAGCGATTAAGAAAAAGGAGGGAAAGAAGAAGAAGAAGAAGCAAAAGAAGTGATAATTATGAGCATGATATATAGTTTAGAAGCAGAGTCTTCTCTTACAGGCCTCAAAAGGCAGAGTGTAGAAGCATCCTAAATCTCTAACAATTTCTTCAATCAAATCCTTGCAGATATAATCTTGCAAAGCCAACCCAATTCTTCCAAGCTCTCGTTTTTCTCCCCATTCAATGTCCCTGCACACTTCATCAACACTTTTTATCATGGCTTTGCTACTCCACATGACCAAATGGTCTTCGTCGTTCACTTTCTTGTTCAATGACTCGCATGCCATTCTCTCGTACATGTAAATGCTGCTGATTTCTTCTTCTCCTAGCTTCTTCAGCAACTGTTGTTTTTGTTGTTGTATTCGTGCTGCACACAAAAATGTCATCATCATCGTTAATCATATCATGTTTTATTATATTACAGATACAGAACTGATTCCATACATAATAATAATAGTTAATACTCAATGTTTTAATCTTGTAAGAATTGGATAAACTGACCATGTTGAGTTATTAGAGACTTTCTGCACTTTGGTTAATACTGTGTATGTGCATTATTTGAAAAATAAATAATTTGAAAGTTGAACATGTCCACAACAATATCCTCAAGCCATCACCCGCATGGAGAGGATGGTTTGGGTGGGGCTATAAATTAACAAATCACCTAAAAAGTGAGTCTCTGCGTGGCAGGTAAAGCTCCAAAGGTGGGTGCACTCTTTTCTCTCTCCACCCTCCTTTTTCTTTTGAACATCTTTTTGACTGCCTCAATTCATGAGGCACAGTCTTTAGAGTGAGTATATCAATTGTGGTCCAACATCCATCTACCAAAGTACCACATTTTATTAGTCTTTTGGTATTTTGGAACCAGAAAACACAAAACCAACCTATGGGATTCTTTAATTTTGGTTTCTAGCTAAAAACAAATAGTAATTGCTGGGTAGAGGACATGAAGTATTTTCATCTGTGGTGAAACGTACATGGCAGGAACATTTGGAAAAGAGGAATTATTCAGTGGTTTCATTTTAACAGAACTGTGGATCACTTTATGTTAAATTGGGTGCAAGATGATTGCAGTGGTAAGAGGGAATTAATTTGTCTCCCACTATGATGGTCATGATGGTGTGGTTTACAAACAAGTTATGATTTCGAAACATGGAATCCTAAAAATCATGGGCAGCAGCAGTGTGCTTTTCATCAAACATCATTGTCTCTCCTCTTCAAGGCTAAGCAGTAATAACCACTTTAACACCATCCAAGTTAATTACAAACTATGCTTCTTTCCGGCTTAGGGATTGTGGATGTGCTTTCACAAAATGACAACTAAGATGTTTGGAATTGGCATTATTATGGCACATGCCACTTATATATTGATTTTAATAATAATAATAATAATAATTAAATAACTTCACTTTTTGACTTAGCATAATCTTACAACTAATCCCAAAGTTTAAAGGGAAACAATTTTGCTATTAATCTAGATATAACAACTAAGCTTAAGTAGCCTGTGCCAATTCCTTTTTCACTTTAGTCATTTCATACCTAATAAGGGAGAAAAGAAAACACTTTTGAAAATTTACATATCAACTTTAAACATGTGCAGAAGACAAGATAAAAGAGACCAAAAGAGGTAATCAGCTCATCTAATGATCTAAATCCTATTTCTTCTCCTGAAAAACCTATGCATATAAAAACATGGAGTACGAAATAGTAACAAGGAATATTTAAGCCACATGAGTTGAAACTAAATTATAGAATCATTTTTCTCAGGATTATAGACTCATCACTTTCTCTTTCTCCTCCTCTTCTTCTTTACAACGCATATCTACCCCGATAAGATGATCATTGAGTATTATCTAAAACTAAAACTAAAACTAATTTGCAAACAGTGTTTTGTGGAAGAATTTCGGTAAAATTAATTTTAAAGAAATGTGATTTATGTTTAGATGTATTTATTCTACAAAATCAGTACATTTTCAGAACAATATTTAGTTAACGTAAAAGTTCAAAATCAATTATTGAACTAAAATAAATTTATTCATATAGAACCAAGTGAACATTTGTAAAACCAACCCCGTACTAAAAAAAATTGGTAGTATAACAGGTTTTAAATGAACGAAGCTAATTACACTTCTTGACTCCATGCAGAAGTATTTATTATAAGCATATCTTATAAAAGAGTAATTACAGATAAAGAGAATTATAGTAGATTTTTCGTTGGTCACATTAACCTATAATTAAAATTAAAAATAATTTAATTTAAATTTAAAATGATGAAAAAACACCGTGGGAATGGATACTAAGGTTAGTAAGAGGCTTACCAAATGAATGCCGTCCCGAGGGGCAACTAGGACTGAGTGGAGAACGAGTGAACTCGTCGAGCACGGACACGGGACTCGGTTGCTGTTGCTGTTGCTCCCCGTTAATCACTGAACACTTCACCTCCGAAACCGTTCTCAACTTATCTTCCAAGCCAATGGAAGCCACCGCCGGCGACGGTGACTGCGGAGGAGGATCTGTCAAACGCACGGCCTCGATTATCTTCTTCAGCGCTTTGAGATCCTCGTCGCATCTCTGCAACGCGCCGAGAAGTTTCTGCCTCTTCTCCACCACCGAATCCTGCGGCGCCGGAGGCGCCTCTAATCCCATGAGCCTCGCTACAAGCGCCGGCCCCTCGCGCCGGTTCTCCACCGGAGGCGGCTTCACATTGGTGCGGCGAATCTCAGCCGGCAACGTCGGGCTCCTCGGAACTTCGCTCGACAGCTTCCGGTGGCTGGTGGCGTCCTTCGCATTTTCCGGAGGCGAATTTTCGGCGGCTGCGCGAACGGAATTCTTATTAATCTGCCTCTTTCCTGAGAAAAGGACAAAAGAAAAGAATATTGTGTGACTAAAATTTTCCGAGAAAGGAACGAAACAGATATGGTGTGGGCCCGAAGAAATGCGAAACGAAACGCACCAAATGTGAGGAAGCGACGAGAGCGACGAGCATTGGAATTGGAGATGAAGTGGAGAATGCCGGACATGCAGCCGATTGTTTTTGCGTGAAGCTTCTCCGGCGGAGTTTCTCGCCGCGACGACGACGGCGACACCGCGCTGCTTTGTCGCTTCATTACTCTCTCTCTCTTACACACACACACACTTACTCTTTCTTTTCCTCGTTTGACTCGCCTACCCCTGTGTTTGTGTGAAAGAGCAACGGTTATCACAAAAACAACGTAAACTAAAGCAAATTGCACGTGGAATGTTAATTATCATGTTTCGGTTACTTTTTCTCTTTTCGTTACTGTCTTTATTTTTCTTTTTTCTTTTTCTTTTTTATCTGTGGGATGATAATTAATTTAGTGATAATTACGTGTCTCCTTTCTATTTTCCATGAGATTAAGTTAAGTATTTGTGCATGTGATTAAAAATAGTTTTAGTGATTGAATGTGAGAGAAATAGGTGGTGTGGTAGTTGAGTAAAATGAGGGAGTGTGAGGTTTGTTGCACGGGATGTGAATGAGTGGCACCCCCAAAGAGATGAAAAGAGTGGTTAAAAGGAAAATAAAATGATGCACAAGTGGTCAATTGGTCATGGTTTGGGCATCCAATTTTGCATGACACTCATTATGAACAAAGGAGGAACCCTACTTCTAACCTCCTTTCAATTATAAAACCCAAAAACTAGTTAAACCTGCAAATCAATATCTAAACCCTCTCTACTCTACTTTTAATTTTCAACTCATTCTACTTTCAACTGAACTTCAATTATCCTTCCTATTACACACCATTTCTATTTTTATTTTTTTTTTTGCTTTGTATCCAATATTTGTAATTAGAGGCTATATATTTTACTAAAATTGCTAAATCAGATTTTCCTTTTACAAGATTAATTGAAAACCATCAAATAATTTCATTCTCCTCTAATAAATGTATTCTAATTAGGATAACAGAATATAAACAAACAAAGAGATTTTTCTTCATATAGAACTATTTTTACTTTTATTTTCTCATCTAACACTCTTCTGTTTTTATTTCTCTATCTAACACCATTTTTTTTATTTTCCTATCTAGCATAGTTTAAAAAAAATTAAAAAAATTTATTTCTGTTTTAGTTTTTATTTTTATTGTTGTTTTTATTTTTTATATTTATTTCTTTATTTCTTTCTTTGTTAAATAGGAAAATAAAAACAAAAAAAGTACTAGATAAAAGTGGAAATAATACTATGTGAAAAAAAAAATCTCACAAAGAAAAATGGTCTTATTTAGATAATTTCTATAGTATCTTCATTTAATAGATTTTATGTTAGTAACTATTTTATTCTAGAATATCCAGCTTCAAGGAAGAGTAGTTAAAATCAATTATTGATTTTTAGTAGTCCAATTGATTGTTAGAAACTAACTTTAATTTAATTAGCATGAATTATTTGTTTGTACATTTAAGATGAAAGTACAATGAGATTTATTTATTATTAATCACTTTTGATAATGAATAACTTGATACCTGTTTTTACAGCTAAGTCATGCTACCTCAGATATCAATAGTTCCACTACATGATTAGGTTATCTGACCAACTTAATTTATGACAAAGGGAATACACTATTTCCTAACTCATCAACCTCTGCACTATTTATTAGGTCATCTGACTTACAAGGTAAGGGATACCTAATTTTATTAAAGCTTTAACACTTCCATGTACTACCCTTCATCTCTACTTTTATAAAACTATTGTGGAAAATATTTCATCAGAACATAGAAATATTTCAAAAACAATAAAAACTCATTTTTCACTACAAATTTTTCAGCTCTTACAAAGAAGAAGAGATAAAAACTCATTTCAGTTTTACATAAAGGTTGATCCTCCTCTCACTCTCTCTCTCTCTCAAGTTAATAATTAATAAAATCATTATCTTAAATTTACATAACCAGGTTAATAATTAATATAAGCAAGTTAATCACTATGTCATGATAATTACCATATTATAGATTATTTGACATTATTAATTTTAACAAAACTAATACATGTCTTTTACTGTAGCATGCATATAAAATATAATCAATGGATTCCCATTGCTTTTGGCTTATTCCATGATTACCATTCATAGCTTAAATCTAAAGTCATCGATTTTAAATAAAAAAGATAAAGTAAAAAAAAGTACAGTCATTATCCATGTCAAGTTGGTGAATGGAATTTCTCTGATTAAAAATAACCCTGGAATTCTGTTGCAGACGAAGGGTTGTGTTATTTTATACCCAATTATAAGCCCAAATTTCAGTAACATTTGTTTTCCGAAAAAAAGACAAGAGAGAAACAAACAGGTTTAAAGATTCATTTTAATATATGAAACTCATACACTCGTGTCTCTACGTCGGACATACGTATTGTATATCGACACTTATATGATACTCGTATGATATGTATCGGTGAAGTGTTCAATCTAAAAAATATTTGCTGGATTTTAATAATTTTAACATGGTTCTAACACAATTTTAAAAATAAAAAATACATTAATTTTCTAAAAATTTAAATATATTGTATAAATATTTATTATGATTATAAAAATAAATAATAAATCTTTTTGAATCAGCAATAAAAAATATCTTTCTGTTTAAAAGAAATTGAAAGATATACTTGTACACATAAATTTTTATTGTGAATTTATATAATTTATAATTATATAATATATAAATTTATGTTCTTATATCCTACATTTTAAAGATTATACATATTTTTATATTTGTGTTCTATGTAGAATTTATATCAGTGTCTCTACTAAATATAGATTGTCATGTTCTACTTTCAAAGAAAGAGTTAAGTTATAATGAAAACAACTCTGAAAAAAAAAATAGACATTTTTATATTTTTCAAAAAGTATAAATTCTTTTTAGAAACTATCTCACTTTTTTCAAATTTTACATCTTAATGTCTAACTAATAACTTTTTAATAGTGAACTTAATTTGATCCAGAAAGCAGTGGTTGTAATAACCTTTGTGTGCGCAAACATCAAAGCACTCCATTGATTATTATGACTATTGGAACTAATTGCTGTTTTTATCTTTTAGCTTTTTCATAGGTTTAAATCTACTTTTTTTACATTTCACGTAACTAGATTTGTCTCTTTCTGTAAAAAAAAAATCAAAATATTAATTTCTTCAGGTTGTAGAAGTTACTTTGAATTAGGTGCAGTAAATATGTTTGACCTAATTCCTTTCAACGATGAAAGAGTTGAGAGAAAATAGTTAATAGCCGCCGCAATTTAAGGCATTTGACCAGACTTCTAAAATATAGCAGCTTCCCAATATTAAAAAACAAAATAACGAAAAATGCATAGAATTATCAACAATGTATGTGCAGGTGTGTTATACTAAGGTTCAGTATTTAGTATGGAGAGAAAAAAAGAGAGAATGAAAATTGAGTGGCAATAAAAGCTATTTGATTTTTATTTTTATAATTGATTTGTGGGGAAAACATTTTTTTTCCTTGCTTTTCTTTCATTGAAATACTTTGCAGGTCTTTATGAGAGTTTTATTTTAATAAAATTATTAAAGATCTTATATCGATTATAAATAAAGACATTTTTTAGTATATAAGTAAATGCAAGCTTCATTTTATGAGTCAATTTTATATAGTTAAATTACGTTTAAAGTCTTATTCTTATCAGAATTATTTAAAGTCTATTCTAACAAGAGTTTATCCACTATTAGATTGCTATCAAACTATCTATAAAATTTATCCACTAGTATCACAAACAAGTTGGTAGGTCTCGATGTAAGTTTTCTAAGATTGAATTAGACTTTAAAGTCTACTTCTTAATAAAAACTTATAGGTTATAATATAGGTACACTAGTTGTTTTTCATCATGGGTTTCTCTCAATTGCAAATTTCATATATATATATATATATATATATATATATATATATATATCAAATTTATTCTCTTAAAAAATATTGTTTGATTTCAAATATCTTCTCAATAGTTATCATCCATGTTCTTACAATTTGAGACTGAATATCCCCTATCAAGCTTGCTTCGTCTTCTCTTCAGTTTCGGTTGTCCTTCTTCTAGGTTCATGAGGGTGAGGTACCTACAAAGATACTCCGACGCTCAAGTCAGACGAGGTATATTTAATTGTTCAGTTTCAGTGTTTAAACAACCATTACCTTTTACCATAGGGGTGCTCTTTTATTTATACTTTTCTATTGGGTCTTTCGTTGTTGCAAGGATTATCACAAGCCCAATTGTCCCTTAATTATGTTTTGTGCTTCTTAATCAAGATTAGTCTATTTAACATGTAATTTTGGCGTGGTATTCATTTTGACTGGAAAACTGTGAGGCTGCCAGCGGTGGCCGGTTTCTCAGCCTCTCAGATACTGGTAGGACACATGCCCCTCAGGCTTGAGTTTTTTTGAAGTAAAACAAAAAGTCTTAGTCTATTTTACTTACTTGTTGTTTCAGATACATAATGCTGATTGTTTTGTTTCGTTCATCATGCTTTGTCGCATACCCGCGAGGGAGGAGTGCCTTACCTTGGTTGTTGTTCATGATTAACGTGGAAATGTCGTGTCATGTCAGTTCATGAACAGTCGGGTGATCTGGGCCACTCCTTCTCACTTGATCCAACACTCAAGATATCTGAACCATTTCATTTCCCCTCCTTTTTCTGATGCTATAAAATAGTGTGGTAGTGGTCCCCTCATTTACTCTTTTTCCTTCTTTCACCTCTTTCTTTCTCTGATTACCCACCAAGCTAAAAGTCGAGGTAAGCATGTCTTTTTCTTTCTCTGATAGCTCTACCTTGAAAGTGTCTAAGTTTGTTGGCTGTGTATTGCCTTGTGAGGTCGTGCATCTCTTTGAGACCACTTCAGCCAATTCCAAAAGTTCCTCAGAATCTTACCATGTTAGTGGTCAAGCTAACGTGGGTGGGGTTGCCGGAGACGTTTGTCTTTCGGTTGATCCCGTAGTTAGTGCTGCCGAGCTGGACGCCCTTCCAGTTCGGGCTACCGGGTTCGAGTGGGTTGACTCCAGAGTTCAAGAACATTCTTCTCGATTTGGCACCACTGCTTCGCAAAATCCTTTTAGCGCTAGTATAGATATGTTGGATCTGGAAGCACTCGACGAGGTCATTTCCCTCTGAAGGTGCTTGCCATCCGACGTTGTATGTTTAGGTAGAGATCCTATGTTGGGTGATTATTTTTTCTTTTACTTGTGATTAATAACAGATGTTCATCTTCGTTTTCCTTTCAATGAATTCATCATTGGTGTGTTGTGGGCCTTGAACGTAGCTCCATCACTACTTCACCCAAATAGCTCGGCATATATCCAAGATTTTCGGCTCGTGTGTTTGTCGCTATGTTTAAGGCCGACACCCCAGTTTTTTAACAAATTACCTGGGTAACTGAGTAGGGTGGTTGTCCTTGATAAGTCAACTGAGGTCGTGCTTGTTGGTCCCTTTCACTTCTTGGTATAAGAACTTTAAGGGGAATTTCTTTAAAATTGTGGTCGGGGAGGAGGGTCGTCACTTTTTTATGATGGTGACGCTCCTTGGTTTCCCTTCTACTGGACTCCTGAACCAACACGCTTTCGTGTATGGCCAAGGTCTTCACTAACCCGAGAAGTTTTGGCAACTTTGTTCGTTTTAGACAAGCTTCCCCTAAAAATCTCTACTTGGCATCTGTTGTGGGTTTTCTTGTCACCAACTCGGCTTCGTGACATTGAGGGTGTGCTTTCGTTTTTATATGCGCTTTCGTCTTTTTTTATGTTTGTTTGACTTTTTCCTTTTGCAGCTATCATGGACTCCGTGAATTCGAAAGAAGGGAATTTTTTTTATAAAGAGTTACTAAAACAGAGGCAGGTGGTGCCTGGAAAGGCTCCGCCTGTTCAGGTCGAGGCCGTAGAACCACTACGAACGGTTCGGGCTAGTGAGACTTTGCCTCCCATTAATCTGAGTTCAAAGAAAGCTTGTTGGGATCATAAGAAGTCGTCTCGACACCACTCAGATAGGTCATCTTTTAGAAAATCTCATAAGAAACTAGGTCAAGTTCATCACGGGAATTCTTTGGTATAGATATGCATCTCGGCGAGAAGGTTTCAATCCCATTAGGCTCGGCAGAGAGGGAGTGTCATGTCAGCCACAACTTCTGAGTTAGCCGAGTCATTTTTAGAGTTGAGCACTCGGGTCGTCCTCCTCGGCAAGCGGATGGACACCGTACTTAAAGAGAAGGGTGGGACTGACATAGAAGGCCTTAAGACTCAATTATCCAAGTCTACCTCCTCTCTCCAGTATGCTCTAGATTCCAACAGTGCTTTGATTGGCCAAAACAAAGACTTGGTCGCCAAATTGGCCCAACTGAAATTGGATAACGATGCGCTATTGACTCGCTGCCTCAATGCCGAGGAGGAAGAGAAGGTTCTGTCGGTCGAAAATGATAGTTTAAAGCAAAGTTTAACCGACATGACCATGACCTATTACGCTGAACAAGACAATACCGAGCGGTTGCAGATGACCTTGCACAAAGTGGGCGAGGACTTTCATCGGACCCAAGACTTCGTTCTCCATCAACATGAGCTTGGTTTCAATAAGGCCCTGGATCAAGTGGCTCATTTCTACGACATCCCCCTTAACAAAGGAAAGTTTGACATGAAAAAAGATTTCTATAAGGGGAGCTCATGTTGGTCATTGACATACCGGAGGATGATGGTGGCAAAGAGTCTGCTCAGCCGACAACCCCTAGTCTTGAAAATGTAGCCGGGAAGGCTTAGTCTTGTTACCTTAGGTCGAGATTGTTTCTCGACCTCTTTTTGATGATGGTTAATGTTAGAATATATGGCATTAAACAAGAGGGGGTGAATTGTTTAAAAGGGGTTTTTGAAAACTTTTTCTGGTTTAATGAAATTCTTTGTATAAATCCAGAACAAGAATCAAGTTAGCCAAGAACTCAAGCAGTTATATAGCAATACACAAAAAAACAATCGATTGTTTCTTTGAAACAATCGATTGTTTATATCAGTTAAGCTTAAAACAAAATTTAAATGAGTTCAGGGTAAGAGAGAATAACACAAACAGTTTATACTGGTTCACTCTTAAGCCAAGAGCTACATCCAGTCCCCAGAAACCACTGGGTAATCCACTAAGCAATCAAACCAGATTACAAAACACAAACCACAAAAGTAATGCCCTTGAACCCTTCAAGAAACACACTACCTTTGGCAAACCACACCAAGAGTATTGATCTTGAACCCCTCAAGAACACACAATACTCCTTGCAACACAACACCAGAAATATAGAAGGTTTTGAAAGGATTACACCTGATCACAGTACAATCTGAATTGAATACAATTTCAATCCTATTTCACTCTCTCTTGAAAATCCAAAGCTTGATGTGAATCTTGAAATCTTAGAATCAAATTTGTCAAACTGAATTTCTTAAAACTGTCTCTTACTTGTTTGAAAACATAAAAAAACCATTTATATGTTCCAAAGATTGGTCAAAGCATTTAATGAAGGAGCGTATTAAGTTAGAAAACATTTAAAACAGATTCACCATTCAAAACTGAATCCTGTTAGGATTTTCAAAGAAACAATCGGTTGAAACCACGAAACAACCGATTGTTTTGGTTTGACAGTTAAGTCAACCAAACCAAACACCTTTCAACCTTTTTCAAAAACTCCTAAGAGTAAAACAACCGGTTGATTCGACAAAACAACATGTTGTTTTTCACTTAATAGGAAAAACACTTAATTTCAAAAAGGTTTTAATTCACATTAGTTTTAGATTCAACAAGGGAGTGGATCACACTTTATTCTACCCAGATCCCACCCAAACACAGCAACAACACCAGTCTTTCATCAAACACCTTAGATTTGGATTCTTCAAAGCACTTGATCACTCTTGATCAACATTTAAGAGGTTGCTACTTTGTTTGGCGGCTTTTTGTTTTATTTATTTTTGTTGTTGTATTGTCGACTTTGTAACCATCATTTTAGTGATAATTTTACTTGGTGTTTATCATTATTGTTCTTGGTTTTATTTCCTATACGTGTTTGCCTATAACGTATTTACAATATTTTTACGTTTTATTCCGGAGTCGCTAGTTTTTTGTGGTTTATTTTACTTCGACCTTTTATTTCGAAAATTCGGTAGATATTCATTCTTTCACAAGGGATCCATTTTTTGGATTCTTGCTTGTTTAGTAACCTTATCGGTAGGGATCCATTTTTCGAATTCTTCCTTGGCCGATAAGTTTTTTTATTTGGAGACTTTTGTGCTGAAAAGATGCATTCATTGATGTGCCTTGTTAAAACCTCTCTAGTAGGCAAGAGATTCGATAGTATGAAAGAGTAGACATGTAAAATCTTAATTGAAATAAAATTTTAAATGGCTAGAGTTCCATGTTCTTGGGATGCGTTGTCCATCGATCTTCTCTAGCCGGTATGCTCCATTGTTTAGACTCTCGACTACCCGGAAGGGTCCTTCCCAATTGGATGCGAACTTTCCTTTGATTTTGTTCTTCTGGGCGTCTCCCTTCATCCTCCACACTAAGTTCCCTCCTACGAAGGATCTTGGTTTGGTTTTGGCGTTGTATCGTCGGGAAGCTCTCCTTTTACACGCTTCCTCCCTTATCTTCGCCTTGTCTCTTAGCTCTTATAATAGGTCGAGTATCGTTCGTGTGCATTCTTCATTTAGAAGGAAGTCGGCCAATTGCTTACGAATTGTAGGTTCGCCTACTTTTACCGGCAACATTGCATTTGTTTTGTACATTAAGTTATATGGAGTTTCGTCAGTTGAAGAGTGAGGAGTGCACATGTATGCCCATAAAACCACCAACAATTCTTCAGTCCATCTTCCCTTGGTCGTCCCCAATCTCTTCTTTAGCTCATTTAGAATGATTTTTTTGGCGGCTTCGACTTGCCTGTTCGATTGAGGATGTTTGACCGACGTTACCTTATGCTTGATGGTTAGCTTCGTCAGGAAATTTCCTAACTTTTTGTCGGTGAATTTTCGTCCATTATCTGTGATGATTGTGTTTGGTATGCCAAATCGACAAATAATATTCTTCCAAAGGATTCACTTGGTGAAATAGTCCACAGCTACTAGTAAGAACTTCCTTTGTCTCGTAGCGGGAGGAAAAGGGCCGACAACATCCATCCCTCATACTGCGAAAGGCCAAGGTGAATTGATGCTTTGGAGTTGCTATGCCAGGAGATGAATGAGTGGTCCATTTTCTTGACAGTTATTGCATTTTTTGCTAAAATTAAAATAGTCAACCCGTAGTTCCAGCATATAGTAGCGGACTCGGCTAGCCATGCTTCTTCCTTCCGAGTGTGTTCCACACACACTGTTGTGCAGTTCGTTCATTATGTACTCGACTTCAGTTTTTTTCAGACACTTCAAAAGAGGGGTGGAGAAACCTCTTTCATACAGATGTTGACCGATTAGGGTGAACTATGATAGTTTCCGTTGTAATGACGGGTCGACTTTCTTTCCCGGTCTTCCACTACTTTTTTTGTGGTGGTCAGCCAGTTGAGTGATACTGACTCAGTGTTCAAGCATTCTTCAACCTTTACCGTTGGTTCGACCAAGTTCTGTTGAATGACTGTGTTGAGTCTTCCTTTGCCTTTTCCACCAGCTAGCTTAGAAAAGATGTTCGTTCGAGTTTTCTCCGTATTTATTTCATCAAAATCGGCCATTAAAGCGGACACACGGTGGAAATACTTAATAAAAGCGAATCCTTTATTTGGTACTCCTTGTTGACTTAGTTGACTGTTAGCTGGGAGTCACTTCGGGACTTCAACTTTCACGCTTCCATGTCTTTCGCCAAGAGAAGACCGACTAAGAGGGCTTCATACTCGGCCTGATTGTTCGATGCTTTGAAACTATAGTTCAGGGATTGCTCTATTATGATGTCTCCTGGTCCTTCAAGGACTATCCTTGTGCCTCCTCCGATTTTATTAGACGAGACTTATAAAACCCACCATTTGTTGACAACCTACTCGCCTTGAAGCTTGGATATGAAATCGGTTAGGCATTAGGATTTGGTAGGTCCTTTAGGCTCATATTTGGTTCAAAACTCGGACAACTCGACCGAGCATGCTATCATTCTCTTGGCTAGTTCGGGTTTTCAAAGGACCTTGCTTATGCGATAGTCAGTTTTAATAATGATTTCGTGGCTTTGGAAGTAGTGTCACAACCTCCGAGTTGTATATACCAGCACCAAATCAACCTTCTCGATCATTTGGTATAGAGTTTACGGATCCTACAACACTCGGCTGACAAAGTACACATGCTTTTGTTCGTTTGTCCCTTGTGCGATTGTCGTGGTTATGGCCTCGGCTGAAACGACCAGGTACACAAATATAGATAACAAGTATAGAATACAAGAATAAAGTGGCGTAATGGAACTGAAGGAAAATGATGGAAGAAGAAAGCTTATGGTGTGAATTAAGAAGGGACACACCACTTGGAGTATGATTCCTCCAAGATAAGTGTAGAGGGTCGCCACTTGAGAGTTCTCAACTCACTCAAGATAATACCTAATGCTTAGAGTAACCAAGTCTCACACAATTTGTGCATAGTTTTCCTTCTTTTATAAAATACAAGGAGGAAGCTAATTTATGCTAAAGACACCTATTCTAGCTTATTTTGCTAATTTATTTACAACTTATTGTATTCTTAAGAAGACCACAAGGAAGAACATTTAATGTTCTAGTCTTAGCCCATTTCTCCTTCTAGTGAGGTATGCTAGATCCTTGGTGGGGTTTTCACTTGAAAGTTGAGATGACTTCTCATAGTGTGAATGGTAATTTGAGTCATTGGTCATCTCCTTGTTGGCTTGGATTGTATCAGCAGCCAACCTTCTCTCTTCCCCCAGTCTCTCTTCTTTTGTGTTATTAGTTTCCCATCGCGACATATCGCCAATCTATGCAACATTATTCGTGGATCGATCCCCGACATATCAACTATTGTCCAAGCGAATAGGTCCTTGTTGTCGGTCAATACCTTTGTGATTCTTTGTTTATCTTACCCTTTAAGATTCGCTTGTTTTGTTCAGATTTTCCAATCCACAAAGGAGTGGTTTCACCCTTTGGTTCTACTCTCAGTTTGTCGTTTGGTCGTGGATCAAATTTTTCGTTTTTGGTTATCGAATTCACTTCCTTCTTCTGCAAGACATACCTCGGTAAAATTCTTAAGGTTGTCGCATAACATTCCCTTGCAGTTTTATGGTGTACTCTCAGCCTTGCAATACCTCCATCTTTAGCTAGAATGGCTCCCAATCCGTTTAAAGATGATCTTCCAAGTAGTACGTTGTAAGAAGTGTCGACATCAACGATTAAACATCTGATCTTAATAGTTTTCTGCCTTACGTCATCTCCAAACTTGGTGTAGAGGTCCACATATCCTCGTGTGTCCACCCTTTCCCCTGAAAAGTCAACGATATACTCATCATAAGGTATGACTACGTCTGGGGAGAGTCCCATCTTTTTGAAGGTTTTCATAAATAGAAAGTCCACCAAGCTCCTTCGGTCAACCAAAGTCTTCATCGTGATTACCATGGGATCGTCAAGATCAGGGTCTATCCCACTAAAATCCTCGTCCGTGAAGGTTATCGATGGCATGGTTCGTCTGTTTCTCCCAACAGAGTTGACGGAGCAGAGATTACGCATATGGTGTTTTCGCGACGAATAGGAGGCTCCTCCTCATGCGAACCCACCATCTATGGTATAACTCTTTTTGGAGGCCCACTTTTTACCCTTTCCTGGTCAGCTATTCATTTTGGCGTTCGTGATCTCAACTGATAGTCTTTACTACTGGTTCTTGGTTCCCTTCTATCGCACTTTCTTTCGTCCCTCCTCTCTTTATTCTCAAAGCATCTCAAGTGGCTAGCTTGCACTAACTCTTATATTTGATGGTACCGACAATGCCAACTTTGGTCTGCGTTAGGTGGTGTGGGAGTTCTTTTGAATGGTAAGTGTTCAAGGCTTCCTCGAGGACTCTTGACCATTCAGTGATCAATGTAGTGTAGTATGAGAATCTGATTAGCTTCAGAAACTCCTTGGGTCTTCTCGATGGTGTTATCGCCCGTGGTAGCTCTCTTTCTACCCTTTGATTCTCAGTGTCCTAGGTCACCTTTGTTTTGAATTCCCTAAGCTCTTAAAGCTGCATGAACTTCGCGGCCGTTGTCTCAGTTCATCCATGCTATCGACCCGTTTCTTACACAGGCTATCGGAGAAAGGTCCTAGCTTAAGGGTTGACACGAGATGGTGGAGAGCTACTTCCGAACTTAAGTCTTGGATATTGAGAGCTACCTTACTGAATCTTTCCATAAATGATCAAAGCGTTATGGACTTCTCCTGTCGAATGTTAACAAGGGAAATGGAAGTTAGATGGTTGGGTTCTACTCGTGGTGAATAGAGCCAAGAACTTGGATACTAGGGTGTCGAAGAGTCGACCATAAGGGGTGGTAGACGAGTGAACCAATTCAAAGATGTTGGGTTTAATAGTGCCAAAGTTCAAGAGGGGGGGTGAATTGACCTTTCAAAACTTTCTCGCAGAAACAGTGTTTAACACAATTTTACAGAAAATAAATCGATTTATGTAAAAATGAACAGATTTATTTCAGCACTGTTTTTTGTTTGAAAAGCTTTTAATACAGCAAGATTAATCACAAGACTATGCAGATAGATTTTGAGATGCACACACACATATATCAGATTAAAAACCAGTGAATCACCAAAACAGCAACTTCAGTTTCAAGCAAGTGATTAAGGTTCAATTGATAGCATGCTAGTTAATTGAGTGACCTTTGCAAACAACCTGTTCCAGTGGCTTTTAACAGACTATGAGTGTTCTTCTTTATGTCAAGCAATTTTCCAGAAATTGAGAACAATGAATCACAGAACAGCAAGCTTCAACTTTAAGTAATTGTTTAAGGTTCAATTAATAGCATTGACAGTTTCTTGTGCAACCTATCATAGTCAATCTGTTCCAATGGCTTTTAGCAGATTATATATGTTCTTATCAGATTCAAACAACTTTTTCAGAAATCAAGAACAGTATGCACAGTGCCCAGAAAGAACAGATTTATTTTCAATTGAA
>Ga0123342_1005574_pt1 | contig 18113 bp, 12 predicted proteins | sample Turbeawhitnodule_FD_89960 | JGI IMG/M metagenome (GOLD analysis project Ga0123342, IMG submission 89960) | Root nodule microbial communities of legume samples collected from Mexico - Turtle bean Mexico white nodule | ecosystem: Host-associated > Plants > Roots > Nodule | place: Mexico: Nepantla...
AAATAAAGATCATAAAAAATGTAAAAAGGTATAAATTCATAAATTAGGGATTATTTTATATGTAAATTAGCAATAAATCCTCATAAGTGTCTATATTTTAATATGAAATATTACTGAAATTAGGCACTTATCATAAACACTAGGCCAAACATAGCCTATGCAATTCATGTGGTTAGCCAATTCATGTATGATCCAAGAGAAAAAAACTTGCAAGTAGTAAATAGAATTATATAGTACTGCCTTTCCAGAGAAAGGATTGTTATTCAAAAAGGGGAAAACTTATCCATGAAAGTATATATTGATGCTGACTATGCATGATCAATTGTTGATAGGAGATCCACCACAGGCTATTGCATGTTCTTGGGTGGAAATATGGTGACATGGAAGAGCAAGAAACTAAATGTAGTTGCAAGATCAAGTGCAGAGGTAGAATTTAGAGTCATGGCTCAAGGGGTTTGTGAACTATTATAGATGAAAATCATACTTGTTGACCTCAAAATAAAATATGAAGCTCCTATAGGTTTGACGTGTGATAATAAGTCTGCCATCAGTATTGCACACCAGTTCAACATGATCGAACAAAACACATAGAGATAAACCAACATTTCATTAAGGAGAAGTTGGATAATGGTTTTATAGCCACCAAGTACATCCTTTCAAGACTTTAATTGGCATATATGTTTACTAACGAACTTGTCACAAAACAGTTCAAAGATCTTACTTGCAATCTAGGAATGATAGATATACATTCACCAGCTTGAGGGGGAATGTTGCATAATTAGGAGATAATTATTTAGTAATTAAGTGCAGATTTCATTCTCTATTTATTAGGACAAATTTGAAATCTTTTAGTGATTTGATTTGATTTGTATAACTTTAATTACTTATTATTTCTTTCCTTAATTAGGTTCTAATTAGTCTATAAATTCAGACTGTAATCATAATTGTAAACACATCTCAGAAATACAATTCATCTATTTCTTTCAACTCTATTAATAGGTGTCCATAAAATCAAAGTTATGAAACCCACCACAATTTTATCAGATGTCCATAAATCATAAGTTAAGTAAATCCTACTATAAATAGAAGCAAGCAATTTCTTAACATTATCTTTTCTTTCATATACATACTTCCAACACTAGACTTAATAAGGTTTCTAGAAACCATAATTGCACAAGGATATAAGTAGATAAATCAAGTCTTAAGTTCGAGATACTCAACAAATTTGTAAGAAAAATTATGCCTAATAATTAGATCAAACAATAATTTGCAATGTACTACTTGATATATCTTTTTGTCCTTCAACTTTTCTTAGATATCTAAAATCATTTGACCTACATCTTTAGTTTTATTTTTATGACATTTCATTGCATGACAATTTAAATGAGAAGGAGCATATTTTCTTCTAACAATTACATATATTTTATTGCAACTATTGCACTTTGTCCTTTTTTCCATCCTTACCCACCCTAATCTTAGTAAAATACCTCCAACATTTAAATGTGCTCTCAACCTTATTTTCACTCATGCGAAAAAGAAAAACTTAATGTTTCTTTAATTGATTCAATAGGAATGGTGAACATAAATGAAAATAGAATATGGAATTATGTATTTAATTGAGATGTGGGTTTTAAAATGAATTATGTTGTATCATAATGATAAGAAATGTATGAATTTTGAGGTCACACATCTTTGGGATGATTTGTGAACCACTGTTTGATTTTTTGTAGTAACCAAATAACTATGTTGTAACAAAGATATAGCTTCACTAGTAGTCTAAGTCAAGTAGACTAAGATATTAGGTGGTAAGAAATTGAAGGGAAGTTTATTGTATTGGTAAAACACCAGTTGTGAGTTATGAATATGGATATACTTTAAACTTGTCCTGATCCATGTAGTCGAAGTTTGTGTACTCCTGCAGTTCTAAAATGGGTTGGGTGTTGATCTCTAGTAGTGAATGCTTAATATAAGTATTCTAGAATGTGTTTGTAAATATTTATGGGTAAATATCCTTTGATGGATAGATTGATTTGTGGTCTATATGCTTATGTATGTTTCTATTTGATGGAATGACTATGAATTGAATTGATTTGTGCAATGCTAATTAAAACATTTCTTTTTATATACATCTCTCTTGCATTAAAATTTTATTTAAATAACTTATTTTTGTATGTGTTATTTACAAAGTGATATGTTATGACTGCAATGTGGACATGGACATCTGTAAGTACAAATAAAATAACAATATATAAAAGAAATTAAAGGTCTAATTCTCCTTTTCTAAAAATATTGCAATGCAGGGTGGATCGCCCGCGACTCGATAATAAAAAACGCGAGACATATTACCTATTTTAATCCACTTGCTCGCTTAGGTTTGTCCCTTATAACCATAGCCCATGTGGGTCAAGTACAGGACTGGGCAGACTGACCTGCATAACCCACATATTTTAAAATTATGAATATTTCTTTTTACACCCCTATAATTTCTTCCTGCACCCTCATACTCTCAAAATTTCCAAAATTATCCATTTCAGATTCTACAATCCGGAATACAAATTTGTATTTCATATCGTACAATTTGAAATACAAAATTTGTATTCTGGATTGTACAATTCAAAACATATATTTTAACTTCTGGATTTTATAACCTGGGAAGTCTTTAGATTTCACATTCCAGAATTGAAGAAAAGACGTTCACTGAAAAATGTAAAAGGATAATTTGAGTATTTTTTGAAGTATGAGGCACAAGAAGAAAAACATGAAGGTGCACTTCAATCCCTAATTCATAATACCTTCATGAAATTCGGTAAGACTTGATGATCTTTTGATATTTAATAATGTTTTTTTTATCAAATGTATAAATTGTTTAGGTTTCAATACTCATCCAATATAATAGTTGGATCAAAGTCATTTTTATAATAAAATTTAAATATAATATTATATATTATTTTTTTAATTAGAATAACGATCATTTATCTACTTATATCATCTTAAAAAAGTGTATATATTCAATGAAATATTTTGTTAGTTAATTTATTAGTACGATTAAAATCCAAATTTCATTGAAAATAAGAATATTATAATAATTTTTTTTATCTATATTTTACTATGCATGTGTCATGAGAAGAATATCATAAAATCATTTATCTAATTAATCTAAATAAGCAAAAGAATTAATTTAATAACTAAAAAATAAATTTATTTAAAATTTTACTTTTCATTAACTAAAAAAATATTTCTTGTAGACACGTGGATTAGTTCTTACGTGTAATAAGCTAATAAAATCAATCCTCATTTTCTATAGAGACGAGATGATATCAACCTAATTCATATTTTAAGTATGGTTACATTTAAGTTATATTTAAGAATATTAAATAATTTATAAATGTTTTTTGATTATATTAAATTTTCTCTTGTTTTATAAAGATGTTATATCAAGGAAAAATATAAATTATAAATTTGCAAAAAAAACCAACTTATTACTATAGTAAATGAATAATTTATATTTATTTATTTTTAATTTTAAAAATAATTTAGAATAAAATAAAAATATGAGATATTAGACTTAGCTAAGGAAAGACGTGTTTTAAGAAATTCTTTTATCCACTTTTTTATAATAATAAAAATAAAATTATACATTATAACATTTAATAAAATAGAATATTATTATTATTTGTACTGGTATGACCGGACGACCCAGTGAGTCGGCCAACACTCGAACCATATCACTGGCCAAGCTATCGTGAGGAGGTCACGTGACAACACATGACCAACTGACCCTTGACGTTGAGTCAATGGTTGACAAAGTCAGTAAGGTTAACCTGTGATTAAGGGTTGTTTAGTGCAACCCTAATCACAAGTCAATTCCCTAATCCGACCCACCAATCAAGGCCCATTAAGGTAATATAAATAGCACGCATTTCAAGGAGAAAGATACGTCATTAACTACAGTACTCTGACACCTGAGTGCTAACACCCCGACTGACTTGAGTGTTGGAGTGTCTTTTACGGGTATCCTCCCCGCCGATGAAACTAGGCGACCGAGAGAAGAAAAGATGTAACAGGAAACTTGGAGCATAGTAGACTGATCTATGGTAGAAGCTGAAGCAATTATTCTCTAGGCTCCAAACCCGTTCGAGAACATTATCAAAATTTATATTGAAATTATAAAAAATAATATAGAGAAAATAATTATAAAATAAATATTTGTATTAAATTTTAAAATTAAAAAGTACTGAAGGATAATTAATATTTACTATAAGCAATTTTCTATAAATGATAAGATTAATAAAATAAATTGTGTTTATTTATCAGTAATAGGATGTGTAATCTAAAAAGTTTTCGATAACAATTAATAGTAACTAATAATAAATTATATTTTGAGATAAAAATATATTAAAATACAGTTTAAGAAAATCGTATTATTAATGGTGGTGGATGTGGATTTTAGATAATTATGTTTTTCTATTCGTATTTTTTATTTTCTTCTCGTACATTAATTAAAGACATTCATGAAGTTGAAAATAAGAAAAACCTAAACAAAAGGCTCCTTTCTTCTTTTTCCAGCGAGAGAGTAACTAAGCTCACTGTGTGCGTCTTCCACACCTGCTCTGTTCTCATCCTCCGCTCCGCTTCAGAATGCACAACGCAACACGCACCGAAGCGGAGCGTCTCCTTGGGATCGCCGAGAAGCTTCTACAGTCCCGTGATTTGATGGGTTCGCGCGAGTTCGCGATCCTCGCTCAGGAAACTGAGCCTCTTCTTGATGGTTCCGACCAGATCCTCGCCATCGTCGACGTGCTCCTCGCCGCCGACAAACGAGTCAACAACCACCCGGACTGGTACGCCGTCCTTCAAGTCGATCGGCGCTCCGACGACCTTGACCTCATAAAGAAACAGTACCGCCGCCTTGCGCTCCTCCTTCACCCCGACAAGTCTCGCTACCCCTTCGCCGACCACGCCTTCAAGCTCGTCGCCGACGCGTGGGCCTTATTCGCCGATCCCGTGAAGAAGTCGGTGTACGACAAAGAGCTCTCGTTCTTCTCGCGCGTCGATTTGTCCGTTCCCGGATGGGTCCAGCAGGAAAAGCTCTCAGTCCGCAGGTCTGGGGCTGGGCCTGAACCCGGAACAAGCACACGCAACAGTGCCTCGGCCCGCGACCAGATTCACGCTGATGAAAGTTCCCGAAGGAGAAACTCAACTTTCTGGACCGCATGTCCCTACTGTTACCGTTTGTATGAATATCCTAGGGTTTACGAGGGTAATTGTCTACGGTGCCAGAATTGCGATAGATCCTTCCACGGCGTGGCGGTTCCGTCGCTGCCGCCGCTGGTCCCCGGCCAGGATGCGTATTATTGCTGCTGGGGCTTCTTCCCCATGGGATTTGTAACGGGTAACTTCGGTTCACATGAGAAAGAGGCGGCAGCAGTGCCTGCACCGCAGCCCCCTCCTCCTCCGCCTCCTCCTCCGGCTCAACCGGCTTCTTCTCTGCCGAATTGGATGCCCGTGCCGGCGGAGAATGGTGAACAGGCGACGCCGGTGGGGGCAAGGGTGACTCGGTCGGCGGCGACGGTGGCCGCGAGAGCGACGAACGGGAGTGGGCCGAAGAAGAGGGGGAGGCCGAGGAAGTATCCGTTGCCGTCGTGAGAAGTGGTTTGGAAGGTGATGTGAATGAATATTTGTAGGTACTGCTGTGTTATTTAGATGTTTTGTGTAGATATGGTTAACTGGTTTTTGTCTCTTGAATTGGGGTATTTTCTTTGGCTCCATAGTTTTTGCTATGGGGTTTATTATTGCATGCCTTGTTGAGGAGTAGAACAATGTGACCGGTTCTTTAGTTGAAATTAGATTCTGAAGGCCTTAAGGCCCTTAACTTTTTTTAGTTGTTTTGAAAAGAATTGAAAATATTTGGGTTCTCTAGGGGACGCCTACTATTACTCTAGAGAGATCTATACTCAACAAGAAATAGAAGAATAAAAGCTACTCTTCATTCATGGTCACTTTGTTGCAGAGAGTGATACGTAGACTGTAGGAAGAATTGTAGTACTTTTTGGTCCAATAGAAAAAAAAGTTCATAATACTTGGAAATTCTAATTATAAGTGTAATCCTTCATCCAACTTGGTTTTAGGGCCTTGTGTTTGTTGGATCCATAAATCATGGGGCCGTAATATTCTCCTAACCATGGGAAAGCTAACACCTTCAATGCCATCGACGTGGTTTTGAATTGTGGTTGTTGTTGCTGTTATTTTGCCAATTCTTTGTAAAATGCTCTTGGAAGACTGGCACTGATAATCCAAACATGCACATTCTTGATGACATGCTTATGTTAAAATTCTTAACATGAGATGAGTTGTTTAACCGGGGTGACTTGGTGACTGGTTAATCATGTATTCAAATCCAGAAACAACTTATTTGCATAGTAGGGATCTTCTCGGACTGGAGTACCGTGGTTTTTCTTAACCTGAGATGAGTTGAAAACTCTACTGTTACACATTGATGTTTAAATACCCCCTTTGATAGAGTTAATTTTGGATGGTTGATTTGAATTGATGAATGTGGCATGCATGTGTGTTTGAAGTAATCTCAGTGATTTTGACTTTACACTGAATATGTGTGTGGAGGCATGTGAATTGATCCTGCGTGTTAACCACCATATAAACAGTGCTGAGAATACGGAAAAAAGCTCAAAAGAGAATGAATGTCCCTTAATAAGGGGGAGTTTACCATTTATAGATTCTCAGCTGGTGGTCACTACCCTAGAATAAGTCCTTGTTTGGCTGTGAGATTTTGCTCCTAAAAACTTCCTTTTACCATTGTAAAATCATATAACTGCACAGCAATGGCTAATTGGATCTAGATTCGCTACTGTCATTATTTTTTTCTATCACATAGTTAACGACTTGAAGCTGTTAGAAGAAGATCCATGAACTCAAATTTTGAATCTATGTTTTAAGTCCAATTTGCTGAATAAATAAAATATGAGCTATTTCGTTATTATTGGGTAAATGTTGATTAAGTGTTTTTATTGATTGTAATCAGAGTTATTTTTTATTTATTTAATTTAATATAATTATTTTAGTTGTTTTTGTTATAGATCGTTATTATTTTACGGTTAATATTAACTAGAGTTTTTTTTAGTTTTCAGTAGATGTAAACTAGATTAGTTTTTTTAGATGTAAACTAGATCCTTCCTATTGATGTCTTTCATTGTTATTGTTTTGTTGATGTTTGGAATAATTATTTTTTTCCATTCACACCAATGCTATCTTATCGACTAAAGAAATTTGTTAGTTAATAATCTCAATTGATTTCAGAAGAAATAATCGTGGTCAATATCAATAAAAACTAATGTTGTGTGGTATATATTAGAATTTTTTTTGATTAATGTCAATTGATATGCTGATGAATTTTAACTGAAATAATTAAGTAAAAATAGACTAAAACAGATATATTTATATTATTAATTGTAAGTTAATAATAGTAAGTTAACCTGTTTTGATTTGTAGTGTTAATTGTCACTTATTTCCATTTGTAAACATTTCAGTTTATTATGATGTACTTGTGTCATTTTGGAGAACATTTGCTTGGTTGTAATTCTATTTAGAAGATTCTTGAAACTGATATTTAGATGCAGAATCAGAATGAGGGAGTTTAGAGAGGTTGGACATTAAGTTCATGTGTTTGTTGTGTGCTTGATGATGATGACTTACTTTGGGACATCTTTAATTTAACTGTAGGTGGTTGATAAAACATGAACTTACTTTTTCACTTTTTTGAGTTCTTAAATAGCTTCTATCAGTACACATCACTCATATGTACTTTGTAATTTTAATAATCCATCTCTCTTACTCAAAACTCTAATTATATCTAACTTTTTATTATCATTAAATAAAGAATACATTTTGAAAAAGCTCAGAACTGGTGCTTCACAAATCTTCTTTAAAAAAATGTTTATATGGTAAGTTTTAATTGGCGCAGGTTTTTATACAAAGAAAAGAGTAGGGATGAGAGCATCTTTAATGGTTTTTTTAAAAGAGTTCCTTGTTATAAAAACATCATTTTAAAACAAGTCTTCCAAGCAAAAAATGTTTAAAATAGAAAGTTCTATATAAATAACTATCTTTAATTTTTAAGAAACTTATATTTATAAATCCATATTAAAAATAGTGTTTTTATTAATAACAGAACTCATAAAAAGATTCCATTTTTAAAACTGTGTGTTTCTATAGAGAATTTTAAGAGAGAAATTCACTTTAGTAAAAAAATTGAAATGCAATTAAAATTTTATAATTTTATGATTGTATTTGAGTTATCTAAAATTAGAAATTTTAAATTTCATTAAAAAGAAGCAAGATTTTTAAAAATAAATAAATTAAATTCATGTTTGTTTCTTATTTAAGATTGAGAATTGGAGTTTTTTTATGGGTAATGTTTGAGAGGATATTGCAACTAACATCGATTCCAAGTCAAGATGTCGTAGAAAGATCCCTCGTCTAAATAATTGGTTTTTTTAATGACAATAAAAAATAATAAATATGAATCATTTTAGGAGTGATCAAATTTTTATACATAAACTCAACCATAACCTTTTTTGTTAGACTTACTCTCAAGGTTGTCTATACAAAACTTTTCTAGCTAACTCAGAGGAGGACATTTGGGGCAAACAATCATACAACTTAAATGAGATCATTCTCATACAAACCAACGAATCTATGCATCAATCAGAAAAGAAAAATGCCATGTTTCTATGCTGCCAAACCTCGTTGACTATTGCGATCCAGATAACTCTCCAAACCTCATTCACCGAAGCAGGCGCATTGCTCATCTTAAACTGGGAAAAATTTAACAATGGGACGTTGTGAAACACACTTTGCATGCCCAACCATGCACAACAATGATTGCACAATAACCAAGCAAATCTACACTTAAAGAACAAATGGCTGCTAGTCTCCTCCTCGACCCCACAAAGACTACACGTGAAGCTTGCAACTGTGATCCGCGCCTTTCCAGGTTAGCCTTAGTGGCTAACTTGTTTTCCAACACCCTCCAAGTTGTATCTAAAGCAGTAGGTACAACTTTACTCTTCCAAAACTTTTTAAACACCATCCCATTCTCCCCTACTCCATCCTCCCTTAGACGAAGGTATGCCGATTTAGCCGTGTACCCGAGCTCCTCTCCATCCTTCCACACCCACCTGTCCTCTTTATCCAAGTCGAAATTCACACCTTGGACTTCCTGAAAAAGTCATTCCGTTATTTGCTTCTCCCATTCAAATAGATTCCTTCTCCAAACGAAATTCCAGACCCACTTTTCGTTGTTCAATCCTCCAAATGCAGTCATCATAGAAGCTTTTGACGCACTCAGGGAATACAACCTTAGGAAAATCGTCTTCAAGGCCCATCTCCCCACTCAATTATCTACCCAGAACAAAACTTCCTTCCCAGATCCCACTTTCCAGATTAAGGTTTCTTCGAAATTCCGGCCCCAACCCTCCAAGCTCCAGACCTCCCTCAAATCTTTCCACCAAAGAGAGTCCTTGTTGTCTTTCCCTCCCTCTCAGACTTCTCCACCCCTCATACTTGGAATCAATTATCTCCTTCCACAAATCACCCTTGTCTGACCCCAACCGCCATACCCATTTACCGAGTAACGTCAAATTGAAAGTCCTTAAGTCTAAAATCCCAAGACCCCGTCCTCGCGAGTTGTACACACCTTTTCCCAGGAGGCCCAAGCGATCTTTCTTCCATCGGATCCCCACCCCCATACAAAATTCCTTTGGATTTTCACGAGCTCGTTTGCCACCACCACCGACATTTTAAATATAGGTAAAACAATGGAATAGTAGACAATGTTGACTTTATCAAGAAAATCCTACCTCCTCAAAGATAAGAATCTGCCTTTCCACTTGCTTAATCTTTTCCTCGTTCTAACAACCACTCCATCCCAATAATTACGGTTGTGGTTGATAGCAATTGTGTTATATCAATTGAAAACAATTTCAGAAACGATGACTCCTATTGACATTTTTACTTGGACGAAAATCAATTCACTTAAGCTAGAGTTGTAAATGATTTTCATGATGAAATCTTTTTGCATGGAGAAGAATCAATTGATCAAGTGAGAATTCGTTAATCGAAATAAAGAAAAGACTAAAAAAAACAAAGAAATATTATAAAAGACACTTTAGAGGAAGAACGAGAAGAACATAGTAGGCAACACACTCTAAACATAGTTTTATTTTTCTTTTTGTATTATTCTTATTTTTGCCTCCGCGTGGAAAATTAAAATCTTTTTATTTATTTATTTATTTGTAATTTCCCTATTGAGTTATGGAGTTTTGATCCATAAAAGTTTTATTTTTCAATTCTTTATAGTAGTTGTTTTAATCTTTTAATCTTTTGGAAAATTGGTTTTGGTTGTGAGAGGTTGTACCTAGACGTATGATTGAGAGTTTTTTTTGTCTTAAATTTTGGTTAGTTAGTTAGTTTGCATTGTCTAATTAATTTCTTGGGCGCATGATTCGAGAGAGAGGAGATAAGCATTTTCGTGGAGTATACGCATTGAACAAAGTGGGTAATGATTAAATTAGTAGATGCATGTTTTATTGTTAAGTTTCAAGTTGAATCAGATTGACGCTTGTTCAATTTGATTTAGCTCTATTTGAAGATTAAGAAATAACTAATCTTTAGAGAACTTGTGAAGAATTCAATGATGGAAGAACTTGGGAATCAACCTTTTTTATTTGTTGTTTTAATAATTTATTTTATGTTTACTTTTAAAAAAATTAAAAAACCTCCTTTTTATCTTTATTGTGATTTTAAACTTTTCTTGTTTGTAGATACATTTTGAACATTGATTTACTGATTTGACTATTGGATTCGTTAGGAGACGACTTAGGGTCATCTGATCATCTTTTCGGGTGTTTGACATACTATCATTACATTAAACGGATTATATTGAAATCATTTTAATTTGACTGTCAAACAACAACTATCAATATGCTTTCTAGAAGATGAACAAATATTTTTGGTTTCGATTTTAGAAAACAATGTTCTTTTAAAATTCTTGGTATAACTCACTAAGAATTGTGAATAGTTTTCTTTGTTAGTTTATTCAAATTTTTATTGTGTGCTAATCTTTGGTTGAGTTATCTCTGATTTATGTTATTACAAGATTAGGTTTCTAAAGATCAATTGGAATTTGACTTAGAAATAGAAAGGACAACTTGAAAGAATAAAAGTAAAAACAGGAAGGAAAAGCAAGGATAAGCAAGAGGGAGAATAGCCGACACTCCCTCCACACTTACTCAAACAAATCAAGAAACATCAAATATGGATGGTGAAAGACCAACTCCACCTAGAAGAACACTTAGGGACTTTGCTATGCAACAAGAGCCAATTTTTTTTTCTAACAAAGTCATATCGTCCAGCACTAGATCATTGAAAATGAAACCAACTTTCCTTATCCTGATCAACAACCATTAATTCAAGGAAATGGATCATGAATATCCATATACTCCTTTGTCCAAATTTTATGATTGATAAGAACTACGTGTGATGTAATTTGGTTTTGAGTTTTGGAAGTGATTGATGGAGGTAGCTTGACTTGTAAGAGATGGAGGAAAGTACCAAATGGGTTTTGGAAAAGGATAAGAGGTGGAAAAGGAGAAGAGGAAGAGGCGATTTTAGGTGTAAGAGACCAAGGAAGAGGTTAGGTCAACTTCCTTTGGTTATATATTTTGCTTGAGAGCATCTAGTAAAGACAGACTTTGAGATAAATATGTTGAAAATTCATAAACACAATTTAATATTCATTCAAGTCTAAGATTTACAATGAGGGAAACCTCTTATTTATAGGTTAAAGAAACTCCTAACCTCTTTGTATACCTTCACTTTAGTTAAGTGGAACTTGACTATGGTGAAGGTTATGTACTAAATTGTGTAGCTCTCTAAAGGTGCTCTAGAAACCTTTACTCAAAAAGACTTCTAATTTTAGATTCTTTTTACTACAAATGTACTCAATTAGTACAAATTAATTCAATTTGAGATATCAATTTATTAAATTACTCTCAATTTATTGTAAATCGGATTTTTTTATTACAAAGGTCCAACAAATACAAAATAGCCAAATTTTAGATTTGAACGTATTCAATTTCTTGTAATTTCATATCCTTTTTACTACAAATTGGTCAACACTAAATCGATTTCAGATTTCAATTTATTAAATTACTTGTAAATTAAATTTTTATTAACTATAAATGGGCCAATTACTACAAAAGAGCCCAATTTCAATTTTGAATGTATTTAATTACTGGCAAAATTTTCCTGCACCATATCAACTTTAGCCTTCATATCATCTTTCAAAATTTCCAAAATTACCTTCTAGATTTGAAAATCCAAAATTAAAAAAAAAAGTAAAAATTGCATTATGGAAAAGAAAATCTGAAATGTAAAAAATACATTTTTGGGAAAAACAAATTCGGAACACAATCTTAAAATGCATTATGGAAAACAAAATCTTGAAAATTAAAAAATGTGTTCTAGAAATCCAAATATGGAAATTTTGGGAAAGAAAATTTCGAACACAAGATCTGAAAAATTCATTATGAAAATTCCAAAGTTCAAATATGTTCTAGAAAATACAAATCTAGAAATGCATTCTGGAAAAGGAGTTTCAGAAGTTTTTTTTTCAAAACCCTTCTTTCTTTTAATTTTCGTCATTTTGTAAGAGTATTTTTGTCATTTTAATGGAAGATAAGGTGCAAATTGAAAGTGATATGGTGGAGAGAGAATTTGTCTTAATTACTTTTAATTTCATAATCTTTTTACTAGAAATGGGCCTAATTAGTATAACATAATTCAATTACAAATTTCAATTTATTAAAGGCAAATTCTCCCAACATGTTCAACTTGCACCAAATCTGTCATTAAAATGATAAAAATATTATTGTAAAATGAAGAAATTGACCTTAAATAAAAGTGGGTGTGAATAAAAAAATACTTCTTGAACTATTCTAGATTTTAATTTTCGAAACACATTTTTGAATTTCAATTTTTTTTTTTTTGGAATGCATTTTCAAATTTTGTGTTCCAGATTTGCATTTCCAAAACACATTTTTAAATTCTGAAAATTCTTCTCCAGAATGTATTTTCAGATTTTGTGTTCTGGATTTTTTTTTTTCAAAATGTATTTTTTGCATTTCAGATTTCTTTTTCTACAACAAAATTTTTACTTTTTAATTATATTTTTTGAATTTTGGATTTTTAAATTCAGAATAGAGAATAATTTTGAAAATTTGAAAAATGGTAGGGTGGAGATTAAAATTGGTATGGTGAAGGAAGAATTCGCCATTATTAAATTACATGTAAATCAGATAGTTTTTTACTACAAATGGGCCCAATTACTTCAGAAGAGCCTAATTTCAGATTTGAATGTATTCAACTACTTGTAATTGAAATTAGTTTTTTTTTTATCAGAAATGAACCTAATTAGTAATTATTAGAAATTAAGTTTCAGATTTCAATTTATTAAATTACTTGTAAATCAGATATGCTTTACTACAAATGAGCCCAATTACTACAAAAGAGCCCAATTACAGATTTCAATGTATTAAATTAGTTATAATTTCAGATTATTTTTACTGCAAATGGGCGCAAATAGTAGAAATTAATTCAATTTCAGATTTCAATTTATTAAATTACTGGTAAATAAGATTTCCTTAAATAAAAATCGGCCCAATTACTACAAAAGAGCCCAATTTCAGATTTGAATGTATTAAATTACTTATAAATGGGTCCAATTTGTACAACTTAATTCAATTTCAGATTTCAATTTATTAAAGGTGGATTCTCCTTGCACGCGATCATTTTGAAGTGGCACCCGATCATTTTGAAGTGGCACCCAATCGCATATAGAAAAAGACTAAATTACCCTTAATGAATTTGAAAATACCTTAAGTGTGATCTGCACCCAATGTCATGCACCCAACCCTATTCTTCTTCTTCTTCTTCGTTTGTGTGTGAACCAACAGCCGCAACCACCGTCAACCACCTTCGTCTCCGTTTGTTTGCTTCACTGTCAGTGACCTTCATTATCGCAGGCAGAGCAACAGCCGCCACGGTCAGCTTCTGAAGTCGGAGAAGGAACCATCGTCGAAGAAGTCAAGGTACACTGACATGCCTTTTGAATATTTTTATCTGTAGTTCATTATTGCCTTCCAGATATTTTTATCCGTAGTTGATTAGTGGCTTTGGGATATTTTTATCCATAGTTGATTAGTGGCTTCTGGATATTTTTATCTGTAATAGACTTTTGACTTGTGGATATTTTTTATCCAGAATTTGTTGTTGTTATGCGGATATTAATATCCGTATTAGTGTTAGGTAGTTAGGGCACTTGACTTCTATGATTTTTTTTCATTTGTTCTTTTATACTATATGTGTTATAATTTTTTATATATGTTGGATTGAATGTTATTTTTATGAAATGTAAGATGGTGAGGACTAGAGGTGGAGGAAGTTCTAATTTGGATTGTGTGCGACCAACTGCATCGGTGAGAAGAAAATGGGGTGGCCCTAGTACTTCAATTCCAAATGAACACTTTGAAGATTATATTGAACAAGAAGAAGTTGAAGTTGATGATGAAGGCTATCCAAGAGGACCATTGGATAAGTCCTTACTCGTTAATCATGAACATCATGTAGCCAGACAGTTGTGGGATGGTTTGGTAAGTAATGAAAAATAATTTTTTGTATTTGGTATGTATCTATTTATAGATGATATATGTTGATTATTGTAGGATTGTGGTGAGCTGAAGGTCGTTTCACATGGGAGGAAGATAAATAAGTTAAGAACACCTCATGAGCGCATACAAGCTGCTGTAGAATTGTCTGGCTTAGATGGTCTGCTTCATGCTAGTTATGAAAATTTAGACCGAGGACTGTTGTGTGCTTTTGTAGAGAGGTGGCATGCAAAGACAAGCATCTTTCATTTACCGGTTGGGGAGATGACCATCACTCTTGATGATGTGTCAAATTTGTTGCATTTACCCATTGTCGATCATTTTTACACACAGGAAACCTTAGAAGTAGATTCAACGAATGATTTATTGGTAGAATCCCTCCGAGTTGACCATGGAGTTGCATCTGAAGAAACAAGACACCACCGGGGAGATCATGTGTGCCTGAGTTGGTTAAGAGATGTGTACAAAGACGCTTACTTACTTCACCTTGTCGGTTGCACTATTTTTGCAGACAAGAGTGCTACATCAGTTAATGTGTTTTATCTTGGGTTTTTTGTTGATTTGAGGCTTACCGGGGGATATTCTTGGGCAGCAGTTGCACTAACTCACATGTATGGGCAGCTAGGACATTGTAGTTATGCAAACACTAAGCAACTAGCTGGTTATGCGACATTGTTGCAATGGTGGATTTATGAGCACTTCCTGTCTATAGGGATAAGACGTATGCAAGCACTGTATTCTGAAGACCAACCTTAGTGTAGGTTGTATGATGTTGGAAAAGGTACTTTAATTGTTGTTGTTCGATCGTAGTTGGATACATTGACACCAACTTCCATTCGGTTTTGTCCATACAACGAGCACAGGGAAGAATGTCCATTCAAGTGGATTTTCTTATTTTGTGGTTATTTGAGGCTTGGAAATTGGACACAATTGCACATCCCAGAACGTGTTCAGCGTCAGTATGGATATACATAGATCATTCCTCGCAACCCCTCTGTACTTGGACATGGTCATCCAGATACAAATGAAATGGACCGTCGATGGTTACATTTCAATGATTATGTCATACATGATTATGCCATAGCACCTTATTTTGGCGCTTGCGTTGAAGAGTACATGTCTTGGTTTAGATTTGTATCACATCCATATGTGATTAATACGGATGAGGATGAGCGTCCTATACTGGTACCCTCATATGCACATGATCACGAAGCAGTGCCAAGTCATCCTGAGGAGTCACATCCCGAACATCCTGCTCTGGTATGCTTCTAACATTATTAACGTATTAATTTGTATTATCTTTTTCTAATAGTATGACATTCATGCTTGTAGGGTATTTGTCGTAGAATTACACAGACATTGCAACTATTACTTATGTCGTGGAGGGTAGCCCTGTTTGGGAAGGCATACAAGCAACCATTATGTTAGCATGATGAGCGACTGATGATAGAGCCATATATGTCAGGATACATTCACGTAGGAATGATTGACAATGTATTAGGATTCCTTTTTATGTAATATTTTTATCCATGACGATGTATTTGAACCTTATCTATATATTTCAATGTGGATTTTAGTATTGTTATTTACAATATTTTGGGATTTTAGTATTGTTACTTACAATGTTTTAGTATTTCAATGTTATTTACCTACATCATTTCTGGATATGGTCATCCGCATGCACCATTGTGAGTTCCAGATATGGTCATTTGTAGGCACGTTTGTGACTATTGGATATGGTCATCCTCAGGCACCATTGTGACTTCCGGATATGTTCATCCGCAGGCACCACTGTCACTTCTAGATATGGTCATCTGCAGGCACCATTGTGACTTCCGGATATGGTCATCCGTAGGCTCCTGGTTCAATACCAGATTTTGACATCCGGAAATAGCTTAATTGTGTAGGACAACTCCAAAAGCTATTAAACATTGTAAATGTACATTCAAATACGCTAAACATCCCTAAACATAAACATTAAGTATCCATTACAAATGTTATGATTACAAATATCGTCTAATGGACATTAGTTGTGTATAAACTTATATCCGACTAGTGTAGTATGTTGACCAACTTTGGGCCGTATGATAATGATGTGATGCCCACAATATATTAGGTGGAATTGGATAACCATCTTTGAGCTTGACCTATAAAGGTAATAAATATAAGGTACATAAATCCTAATTTAGCAGTATGAGAAACTTTTTGATTGGTTTAGTTTATACCTGCACAAAATGATTTTCGTGGACATGCCCAATTGCAATGATTCAGTGATGACGGAAGTCACTTGGTGCTTGGGTTCTTAAAGGAAAAATACTCAATGATTGTAACATGGACGAAGAAACAAGAATGACATTATACCGATTTGCAATAACATATCCCATGTCTGGAATTGTCATCCACTTATTTGTTCCTGCCTGCAAGTACAATTGAGAAACAAAGTTAAATGAAGAAATGCAATTTTTAGGGAAACAAGTACATTTTGCTGGTACAATTTCTGGTAAGCTTCCTTCATTAGATTTTTACTTGCACAACTATCATGTTGTGAGTGTAAGAAATCCACATGTTCAAAATAAGAAGGGATTCGCTTAGTTGATCTCATGAATGTGGTAGGACGAGACATCTTTACAACACCTTTTGTTTTCACCTTATGATTTGGTGTGTAAATAGATGTCTTCTCTGGAAAGGCAATATCCTGCAATTTACTTTTGATGTTAACCTTACCTGCAACATGCAACTCTCTGAACCGCTTTGCGAAGACCTCAAACTCTTTATCAATTGACAACTCAGATGAAGATTGTTCAGTTGCAATATCTTCAAAGCTTAAATGAGTTCACATCACATGTACTGATTTAAGTGGTATGCTACCAACACCAAACGAAGCCAATTGACACGCACAAGGAAGACCATGAGTACATGTAAGAGTACATCTGCACCTTCTTTTATCAAACCCCATTGATTTAACCTTATCAAGCTCTTTCGAAATAAGGTTCAAAGCATATTTAGAACAAAACCTAACAATTTTTTGTAAGTTGTAACCTTAAACCGATGTCCAACCACATGCAGACTCTTTTGGAATGAAACTTTGATTGCATTATGTTGTAAAATAATCATCTTATTGATGGAATCCCAGCAGAAACATAAATCCCCATCGAATTATGAAGAACTCTCTTTAGGCTCCAATGTGCCGCCTCAACTCTGTTACTTGTTGTGTTTCCTAAGTGCATCACCTTATCTATCCATGCCTTCACAAATTTTTCTTTATGTGGACGTAACCATGTATCCATCACATAATCAACAAATATAGGCCATGGAGAACAGACAACTCGAAGAGCATTGACACGATCTTCAAAGGCCTCAACAATATCACAA
>Ga0123342_1005575_pt1 | contig 18111 bp, 8 predicted proteins | sample Turbeawhitnodule_FD_89960 | JGI IMG/M metagenome (GOLD analysis project Ga0123342, IMG submission 89960) | Root nodule microbial communities of legume samples collected from Mexico - Turtle bean Mexico white nodule | ecosystem: Host-associated > Plants > Roots > Nodule | place: Mexico: Nepantla...
AAAAAAAAAAAAAAAAAAAAAAAAAAAAAAAAAAAAAAAAAAAGGAAAAAAAAAAAAAAAAAAAAAAAAGGGAAAGTAGCAGTGCATAGGCCTGAGTAAGTACTGATTTAAGTGGCACACGCATGTGCTGCACATTCTTTGAAACATGACTAAAATATGAGGGGAATGAAACTGGTTTCATCATTATATTCACAAGCTTACAATAGTTTATTGAGCTTTTCTGACTTGAGCAAATCAAAAGAGAGGGCAAAAAAGTTTGTGGCCCTTTTATATACCTGCACGACAGACAATACCTGCTATGATTGAGATTGGTGTCATACACACATAAAAGCACTTTTTAGTTCATCACTTTCAGCTATCATTGACTAAATTTGCGGGCGTGGAGAGGAATCACACTATTCAATACTGCTCTTCTCATTCACATTTGTGTGTTATGATCCTTCTTCTGTCATGAACTATCAGCTTTGCTTTAACAGAAAATGCGGCCTTTCAGAGTGGCTGAAATCATTCAACATCATGAAAGTGGCTTTAGTGAGATGTAGGTATTATTATTACTCAAGAACAAAGGTGAGGCAGTAGCAGAAAACCATAAACAAAGTTAGGAGGTAGGTTCATGAAATTAATATTAAACAGCACTTGTATTGTACAGAAAAAGTTTATCACAAATTCAAAGACTTTTTAGCACCTTTTTCAAAAACAAAATGGGGTTTCAAACGGATAAGATGTTGAATGCTAACATATTCAAACCATGGTTCAATTATGTGCTGCTGTTAAAATGTAAAATATAAACGATTCACAGTTCAATTTTTGTTCATTTTGGGTGTTTTAGGTGATCATGTTCTACGTTGAATGTTTTCCTTTCTATTTGTTATGTCTTCTGGCAGAAACAACTGGTTATCAGGAAATTTTTAGAGTTTGTGTGTGTATCAATTGTATTGAACAATTTGTGCTCAAGCTAAACATTTGAGTTATTACTGAATTTTTGTTTATAAGAACAATCACAATTCACTTTACAGTTCAATTTTAACTAGTTAGCTTAACTCGGGTGACACTAAACTGAACATAAGAAAACTATACGGTTCTTAACAACTGAAGTTTGAATGGGATGAGTCAAACCAAAACTTTATGTCTCTTAAATAATTCAATATAACTCAGGTTTGAACATTATGCATGACTATTTATTTTTGTTTCTTTTAATCTTACTTTTTCTAACACTATTGTAAGCATCAATGATGGCTTTAAATTGTGATTGCAATTTTATTGTAATCTTTTCACATTATGGGAAACTGCGAACCATTTTCTAAAACCATGGTATTAATTAATATTGTGCCTCATCACTTTCATGAGGTTTGTTTAATGAATGAATATAGAAAGCAACATTATAGAATAATAAATATATGCAAGCCATATTGATCTTAAAAGAGTGGTTGTGTGGATATAATAGAGAGAAAGTGAAATAAGAATTTGAAACCCAAGTCCAATCTTCATCAAAACATAAAAGTAAACAAACTTTTCCGTAAATTTTTTTTAAAATAAAACAAAATGAGTTTTTCATTAATCTAAAGTTAATTTATCTACAAGTTATAAAAAAAAATTAGAAATTTTTTTTACAAAGACTTTGTAGTTTTCTTCCCATATTTATAGTATGTGAATTCTACATATGAAAATTAAGCTTAACTTTATTTGAGATAGAAATGTGTATAATATAGTAAGTGGTCCATGATGGACCACCAACGGCCCATTAACCAATCCCTTAAATGTCACTAACTTCCAAAAGTAATGTTAACATCAAAATAAAGAAAAAGTGTTAAGAGCATCAATCTTTAACTCAACAAAAACACACAAAAGTCATTAGAAAACATGGTCTAACTTCTTAAGTGTCCCTCCTTCCCATCCTATGTTAATTCCACCATGAAATTATGTTGTGGTATTTCTTGTTATAAGTCATAGAGGAATCCAAAGTGATATAATTTCTATTCATATTATCATTAGACTTTTGTAATAATCTAAAAGACTAATAAACTTTCGTTAAAATAAATTTTAAATAACTTTAACATTATATTATGATATAAACTTTAAATTTAATCAAACTTTAATACTATTAAATATTTTTATTTTTAATTAATATAAAATCTCTAACTACTTATCTTTGACGATAAATAAAAAATATTAACTTCAAATAAGTAATATCAATAATCATAGATGAGGATTTTTTTTAAGTAACACTTGAATTATTCCATCATCCTTACCTAAATCTTTATTGACTTAAGCAATAAAGTTTATTATGTAAGTGACACTCCCACTAATAACAACACTAACAACTCTTCGTTCATATGCCCATAGCCTCTATACTTTTTAATATGGCATAACATGGATTTGATTAGATAATAAATTAGGACTTTTAAACAGAATGAAAAAACTATAGAAGTTAATATCTGAATCAAGTCATATTATATTTATGGTTAAGAGATAGATCAAGTTTTAAAAATAATTTCAAGATGAGATTGACTAAGATTAAATTAATATTCAAACTTAATTTATTCAAAAAAAAATGTTCAATTTGATACAGTGTATTGCGATTCAGTTAGTATTGTGATGGCTTAGGACATTTATCTTTTTATTAAAAAAGTGTCTGAGATTTAAAATTAGAATGTTAAATTAAGCTAAAATTAGGGAATTATATTAAATGTTCAAGAAAAGTCATGTAATTTTACCAAAAAAAAAGACATTAACCATTAAAAATACTTTATGATAACTCAGATTTATAATATATACATTACAAGAAAATCATGAAATAGAAAATAATTTTTAGAGACCAAAATAATTAGTTACAATAGGAACTAAAATAGAGACCATTTTAGAAACTAAAAAATAATTGGTTTCTAAATTAGTTTCTATTATTTTCTATTATTGTTAAATAGTTTCTAAATTGGTATCTAAGGTTTTAACTACCAATTATTTAGTTTCTAAATTTGGTAGCAAAAACCTAGGTTGTTAATTAGATACCAATTTAGAGACTATTTAACAGAAAATAATAGAAACTAAATTAGAAACAAATTTTTTTTTTAGTTTTTAAAATAGTCTCTAATCTAGTTACTATTGCAACTAATTATTTTGATTTCTACAAATGGTTTCTATTTCATGATTTTCTTGTAATGATAATAATTAATATATCTATAAAAAATTGTAGAAATTTGTTGCCTATCAAGTAGTTTAAGTTTCGCACACTACAAATATCACTAAATAAAAATCAATTTTAAAACCAAATTTAGTTATTTATTATATTAATTAAATTATATATTATTTTATAAATTAAAAAAAAATTAATATATATAATATTTTCTATTATTAATAAAATTTATAAATTTTTTAATTTAAAATAATTATAAAATAGACAGCTAAAATTTAGTTAATTAAATATTAATTTAAAAATATTTATAAATAATAAAAATTATTTTAAAAATAATATTTTTTAATTTCTAAAATAATATTTAATTTAATTAATATAGTAATTAATTATTTGTAGTCTCATAATTAGTTTTTATTTTTATTTAATGGTTTTTTTAATGACAATTTAGTTAGAAGCATAACTTAAGTCGCAACCAAATGTCCACTTATGATAATTTAATCGAGAATGTTTGTTTATTATATTAAGAAATACTTTTTTAGAAAATATATTTTGTTGATAATTATAATATATATAGGAAATGTGATAAAAATATACTTGTGAAAAAAAACTATAGTATTTTGAATTAGAATTGTAATTCCCGCCGCCAGACTGTAATGGAAGGTCATCCAAATTTTAAAAATTGTAATTACCTCCCTGAACCTTGAATTATTTTTAATTGAATCCTCTTGAAAAAAAATTATATCACTTTTAACTATCGGGACACCTTTTCATTAATTTGATTAAAACTTTCACACAGTTTAGAATTTGGTGGCTAGTTTAGTTATTCAGTAAACTTTTATATCATTTTGAGTTTTTATTTAGGTGTTTAGTTTTTTTTCAGATTATAAAATTTATTTTTTGAAAATAATGATGGGGAAAGAAGACGAAACAGTTAAATTACATATAATAAATTAAAAAACCATTTTTTCAAACAAATTATTTATTATTTTGTTACGAGCACAAGTTGTTGTATTTCACAGAAGTTATGAAGAAAATTGATCATCCAAAATAAAATAATTTAGAAATGAAGGGACTTTAGTTAATAAGCTTTAAATCTAGCGTAGCAAATAGTGTGTAATTCAGTGTAGCATAATAAATAATCATATATTGGTTTATCCTTATGTAATAAGGAAATTTAAAAAAGGCACCTAAAATGGTAAAATCTGTAACAAGTGGAAGTGGCTATATCACATTAATCATTGGACACAGCCCTGGACCCTTTTGGAAATAATTTCACACCCTCTCAAAAAGGTAAAATCAACCATGCTTTCTAAAATCTTATGATCCTCAACTGAAGTGCTTTTGCAAGATTTTACAAATATTGACCACTTTTCACATATTCCCTTGAATCATATATATATATATATATAAAATAGATTTTAAAATTGAAATATTGAATTCCAATGAACTAATGTAAATGAGAGTCTAAATTGAAAAGATTGTTTGAGTTGAAAAATGGATTGAGAGAATATGTGAAGTTAGTTAATTTGATGAGTAGAGTGTGGGAAGAGATAAATTTGAAATGTATTTGTGAAGGATGAGTGAACCCCAGTGCAATAAGTGCTCCACCCCAAAAAACTGAATGGAAAGAGAAGTTGATGAAGGCATGGATTTTTCCAAGTAAAGAAGAGCCAATGAAAGGGCGCAGCAGCATGTGACATGCTATGCAAACCAATCTTTATAGCAATCTGTGATTAGCGGCTAGGCTATGTTGTAGTAGTAGTAGTAGTTGCCAAGAGCAGGGACAATAATAGCAACCTTAGCCATAGCCCTGCACTAGCTTCAATTTCCAACAATACACAATTAAATTAAATTCAAGTGTGTGGATGACAACTTGTGCTGTGCCATTCAAAAAGGATGTAAATGCTAAAAAAACAGCACAAAAGAGACAAGCCAGCAAAAGTTCCTGTTTGGTTTGCCACTTTTTTTGCCCTAGAAAAACCACTTGTGTTGCTTCATATCTTATATTCTTAAGTTATATACTTGCAAGCATAGGATAGAGATTGAGATTCCCGATCGGACTCATGCTCCTTTTGGCCTAGAAAAGTAGAAGTACTTGTGAAAAGAAAGAGAAAGGTGTCCACAACTACCAACAAGTTTCACTTTCTCTTTTTCATTAAACCAAGCAAAATATAAGAGAGTGGGGTTCACAGTAAAAAGGCTTAAACCGCCAAAACAAAAGTTCCTACTGGCTACCTACCTCTATCTATAGCCCTAAAATATAATATCACCTTCTCTTCCAACTCTCATCACACCACCACCACCATTCTTACATCCTCACTCACCCCCTCTCCTCTCCTCTCACTAACTTCCCAAATTCTACATTGTTAGAGGATGCCAAAAAAATTAACCTATAAATATAACAACAAAAGCCTAGTACTGTAATCCACTGCAATTAGTCTTTCCCTCCTTTTTCACCTCCTCAACATGCTTCAAAGCCCAAGCAAAATGTAGTAAACTAGCGTGATAGGAAGAGCAATTAACATCCCAAATATAACCCTGCAAAATATTAAACAATAACGTTAGTGGGAACATGTTATAAAATAGGAAAATCAAATCAACAGTTGAGGAATACGAACCCTGTGCTAAGGATGTCTGGATGAACGTTGTATTCCTTGGCAAACACAAAAGGGACAATCCCTTGGGGCAGAGCAGCCTAAAAATACATGCAATACAATAATAAATAAATAAATACATTGAACAAACCACAAAATAAAGACCAGAAATTACCCTAAAGAAAATAATGTTGAAGACAGCCTTTTACCTGTACAATAGCAATGTGCAACAGAACTCCCCTGAGCCCTACAACTATTGAAGCGACAGCCATGACAGCGGGTCCAGTGAGGAAACGAACTGCCATAGCAAAGGAAGCAACCGAGTTTCCACATGCAATAATCTTTGGTTGCAATGCCATGAATAACCCTACAAAACCCACCAAGGAATTCAAATCTCAAGTCCATAACCAAACTCGAATACAATGCCAGATTAATATTTCTTAGAATACATACCTAGGCTAAACATTGCCATCCCAAGGCCAGCATCAGATAAAATTGATATCGATCGAGCAACAATAGCAGGCATAACAACATTCCACCTGCCACACAACACAACATTAGCACCTTGTATACCTAAAATCACTGGAACTATATTATATATAAACACGGAAATATTGTAGATAGCATTACTTGAATGAGATCAAAGACCAAGTGAGACCAAAGAGGCTGGAATATGTGTTGGGGTTCCTAATCAGCTTTCTCCAAACCATAATCAGAATGAGTCTTGTCATAACACTTGTGGGTGGCATGGACGTGGCTTTGGATTCAACTTGTGCTTTTGGGTGAAGCTCAGCCGTCGAACTTGAGCCAAGCTTCGAAAGTACTGGCCCTTCCTTCTCCACTCCATTAGGGACGGTTCCGTTCCCGAAGCTAAACTCGTCGTGACCAAAATCATCATAGTCTGACCACCAACGTGGAAAAGAAAACACACCCAATCAAAACATGGGAAAATGACAAGCCCCAAACAAAATATTATTGGATCCAGAAAAGACCAAATAGCAGATACACACAAGGATTAACAGACCAAAACCAAAAGACAACACAAGAAAAGTCCAAGTCAGTCCAACAAACCCACTCTAACTTTAACACCAAACCAAAAGAGACAAAAAAACAGATGCACACTTGCAACAAAACTATGAAAGTCACATTTGAACAAGATTACAGGCCTGTTTGCTACGGTCAAAAGAAAACAAATTGCTCGTTTGATTCCACGTGCCTTTTCCGTTTACAAAGGCTAATTTTTAAAAGACAGAAGCTTTCATATTTCAAGCCAGATTTCCTTATTTTTTCCATAAATTTCCAAAGTTTTGGAAAAAATAAAGGAAGTTATATAGTCTTTTTAATTGAAGAAATTAATTTTTCTTACTTTTCCTTTTCTTCCCATTTTCCGTCCTTTCAACCAAATACATCACATAATGGTCCTACCAATTCGAGCAAGATACATAACTGACAAACGACATTAAACAAGTCCACACAATTTGAACAAGCACTAAGCATAGAAACAAAACAAGTTTTGAAAACAAAAGTCAAAAGGGGATAGAAAAAAGCAAACCTTTCGGGTGAGCCACCCCACCAACAGGAAGTTGGTCATTTCCATAATCCCCACCTCTGAACACATGAATCCCGCCTTCCGACACCGGAGAAGCACTAGAACTCCACACAAACATGTGAAGATCCTTCCCTCCCCCTTCACCACCACCACCACCTTTCTTCTGCCCCACCGGAGAAAAAATCCCCGCATTGTGAGGTGCAGGGTACCCTCCTGCACCCCCATTAACCCTCACACCACTCTCCTCATCAAATGCCACGCCCCCAAAACTACTCTGCCTCGGACTCACGTTCCTCCCATTATTCACCATCGAGTAGAAGTCCGTATGGTTGAAACTGGACCCTCTCGGCGTTGGATTCCTGGAAGACTGCAGCGAGTAAATCTCTGCATTGGTTAAATTGGAAGGCCTCGGAGTCAACGAAACCGAGTTGGGACCATGCGAGCGCCGCGAGAAGATCTCAGAGCGCGAACTGGTGGACTTTCTGACAGTAACATGAAGCTTGCCATCGTCACCAACCTCAGCTTCAGTCTGAAGCGGTTCCTTCCCATCCAAAGATAAGATATCAGAGTCAACCTTGAACGAGATAATGGACCCTGCAGTGTCGGGAAACTGCTCCACGATGAGAAGCTTGGCACCCCTATACTCAAACAAAAACAGCATCAGAGTGTACCAGATGATGCACTGAAGCACCACTATCTGCACCATGAGGGTCCCCGATGCGTCCCCGTACATGCCCTTAAGTAATGGGATCCCCATGACGAGCGTGTTGGGGAGCGTGGAGAGGGAGAAGAGCGTGATGGACCATTCCAGAGAGCCCCGTGAGCTGGTTCTGGACCAGACGAAGAGCACGGCAAGGACTATGGTTTTCTGAAGCGAATCCGCAGCTATGAACTTGTAGTTCATGGCGTAGGGATTGTTGGTGGAGATGAAGTGGAAGGAGAGTAGGGGCACCGCAAAGAGCGCGACGAAGCGGTTGATGCCGGAGCATTGGTCCGGGGTGAAGATCTTCCACCACTTGACGGAACCGTAGGCGAGGATCATGGCGACGTAGAGCGGCACCACCGCGGTGAGAACATGGTACAGGTCCAGCAAGGTTATCATTGTGGTGTTTGTTTGGAAATAATAAGGTTTGAGTGAGTGGTTTTGAGAAGGTTGGAGATGTTAGGAGTTAGAATTTAGAAGTGAGAAGAGAGAGAGAGAGAGAGAGAGAGAGAGTGGGTTTAGTTTATGGCATTATGATGGGAGACAAAGGAGTAAAAGCTGGGGGCTTTTGTGAAGCTTTTATAAGTCTTTTCAGCTGCTGCAAAGACACAAAAAACCTCCTCCTGCTTTTACTACTACTTACTGCTGCAACTTTCTATTTTTATTTGCTCCCTTAGATTTTAGTTAATTATGAGTGCAGGTTGTTAATAAACTCAAAAAATCTCTCAAAATGACCTTTATTATATTAATGAGGAAAGTAAAAAAATGGAGTGTGTGTTTGAATTTTGGGGTTTGGAGAAGTTGGGGGATGAAAAAGGGTTTGAATGAGAGGGAAAGGAGGAAGAGGGCATCGCAGAAAAAGGAGGAAAAAGGGAAGAGGCAGAGAGAGTGACTTGTAAAGATTCTCTTAGCTTTTTGCAGTTTATATGCTGTCTTCTTATGGCACATGAGATGCAAATTTGCAAAACCAACCAGCCAGGGCTAGAAAAAAAGAAAATTCTTCTGTCCTTTCATCGATTCATTTCCCTTTTTTCTGTCGGGAACCCCAAACTTAAAAGCTTCGCTGCCATTCCACTTTCCACCCTTTTCACCTTAAATATTTTTTATTTTCTCTTTTTTATTTTAAATACTTCACATTCCATCTCTTACTTTTATCATCTTAGGCCCAACCTCAAACTTTCATCTACAAATTATCTCTCTATCGTTTCAAAAAATAAAAAATACTAATCAACAATCTAATCGCATATCGTTATTCTAATTAAATATACATAATTTTTTACTTTTCTAAACATCATTTATCAATAATAACTTTTCTTAATTTTAAACTTAAATCCACTCACCCATTAATGAAGGGTTAAAATTTATTTGTCTTCATTTTAGAGGACCATTGACTTTAATTAAATTTATCTTTTGCATTCATAACAAGCCCTTTTGATTTCCACCTATAATTTTTAAGAGGGAAATTCGCATTTATCACTTTTTGCATGGTAGTCAAAATTAGGTGGTGCTTTTAGACTTAAACTCGTGTGCACCAACCAATCAAAGCAAAAAAATAAAAGGCATAACTTTAACATGCTACAGCACAACGATTTTACATTTCTAATAGGATCAAACAAATACTTTCTTTTCTCAGAATAATTAGTGTCCGAAAAAACCTCTAAATAAATATTATTTCAGTTTTTTTAATAAAATTAATTGTTTTTTATATATCATAATAACAGTAATGATACACAGCGCAAACTAAAACTAAATAATTTAACGATAATAAAATTAGTTTTTTATTCAGTTATTATTAGTTGTTCTATCTGTATAAAAAATCATGAGTCAGAAATTATTATAGAATAGAAGAACATTAAGTAAAAATGAAAGCAACGGTGAAAAAAGAAAGATAGATGAAATTAAGTGAAAAATGTATTCAGGTAAAACGCATACTTTTATTTGAAGAGAAGATAATATGAAAATGAAGAAAAGTTGTTGTTTTAAAAAATAATATATAAATCAATCAAAAGTAAGTAATTAGTTTGAAGTATAATTTTGAATAATGTAAAACAATTCAGTAGATTGTATGTTAGAATAGAATGGATCATTACTTTTAAAGTCGGACTTTTAAGCTCTCGTATAGATGAACATGAGTTTTTTATTGTTTATCTTTATTACATATTATCTATCATTGTTTAACAAATAGCTTTTATAAATATGGCTTATCTTTATCATATATTATCTATCTAATTGTTTAACAAATAACTTTGATTTATTAAAGTTACTGCAAACTTTTATTTAAAACACATAAATCTCTTTAATCTATTTATTAATATTTATTCTTGTATTAAATGTTTTCATAAAATCAAAGGATTGTTAACAAGTACTTTACATGAATTAATTGAAATATTTAAAGGATGTTCCAACTCATTTATAAAAAAACTCAAAGATCAATTACAAGTCATCTAGCACATAGATTGTGGTGTTCTACACCAAAAGACTTATAACAAATCAGGACTCCTACATAAAAAAAAAAAGCTTATATGTGTGTGCACCAATCTTATCAAAGACTAATCATATTAAAAAAAAAAGTGGCATTAAATTAGATGATCGTGTAAATAGCAAATGTTGTCATGTATGTACCTAACTGCAAATCTATCAGAAAAAAGAAAAGACTAGGTGAAAACCTTTTAATGTTTATCATCAATCATAAATAAATTATTTAAGTTTATCAAGTTTTCCAACATTCAACTCAAGGAAGCAAGCTAAAAGAAGAATGACGAGGAGGGGAATGAGAACAACCATAACTGTTTTTCAAAAATTAAAGTTTATGAGACAATTACTATTTTTTTTTTAATATCATTGTGTATAAAAGAGAATAAAGAAATAAGTTAGAATTGTTCTCTTAACAAGACAATCTTAAACTTACTTTTTTTTATTAAAAAAAACTCATATTTTTTAATTTTTTATGAATAACTTTCCATTAATTTGTATTTTTTTGCAATCATTTAGTCTTAGTGAGAGAAAATCTCTATATTTTGGAGACATTAAATTTTAGCATAAATATTTGAAATAACTTTTGTACTTTTAAACATCTTTGATACATATGTAATGTCAATAGTAACTTTGTGTCAAAGAATACAAGCTTAGAAAAACTATTAAAAAGAATTCTCATATTATAAAGTTTAGAAAAACTTGTGAAAGAGTGCTCATGTTTTAAAACTTAAAGAAGATGGTAAAAGAATACTTATATGAATAACTTGGAAAATCTAGTAAAAAGAATGCTGATGTTATAATGTTAGGAGAAGTTTATAAAAGTAGAAACGTGATAGAAAGGTGAGAAAGGGGAAATGAAAAGTAGAAGAAGACACGCATGTGAGAAGGTATCTGAAGCAAGAGAAAATGTGGGGGTATGAAGTGATAGAAAAGCAGCAGTCTCTGGGTGAGGAAGTAAAATCCCTTTAGTAAGATCCAATGTTTAGATTATTATTAGAAAAAAAAGAAGGTGAAGTTGTGGATTATATGAATGTTTTTGTTGCGTCATGCATCCATAATGATGCAGTGTAGAAAGTATAGAGATTATGGGAAGATTGAGGTTGGTAACATATGGAGACAATTGCATGAAAATAATAAAGCAATATTAAAATGTGTTATGGGAAGATGAGTAGAGGGTTATAGAAAGAAACAAAGAAGAAGAATATTAGTAGCATAAGACAATGGAAAGTGAGTGGGAAGAATCCAATTATAAAGACAATTCTATGTGTATCTGTGCTACCTAGATAGGTTCACAGTAAGAGGAGGGAAGGACCATTGAAAACCACAAATCACCTTCCAAACAAAATAACATAATGCCATGTAACAACAATACCAACAGTTTCTCATAAATCATTAGACATAATAATCTTTTTTCCTCCAAATATATCTCATTCAAACTCAAAATCACTAATTAAGTTTAAATAATGCATTTATGGCAGGTAGCACGAAGCCCTCAAATTGAGGAATGAATTATGAAATGCATGCTGCATCCCAAAAATCTCAGTCACTCCTTCTCTTCTCGTTTGTCATTTGTCATCAATATCTAAGTTGAATGGATATGATAAGAGTGTATGCATCGGCATTGGTACATATATGGGGGCATGTGCAAGCCAACTTTTCTAAAATATGAATGATGATTTTATGGAGAACTTTAATGATTTGGTGTAATTTTATTTTTTAATCATTAAAATGAGTAAATTTTAAAAAAAATATCAAAATGGACAAGAAGTTTAAATTTGATATGATTTTAGTTAAAATTTAATAATATTGAAGTTGTCTAGTTTCAGTCCAATATATTAAATTCGTGTTATTTTGGTATGAATTATTCACAATAAAATTTATTACTTTGATACGATTTATCAATTTTGATAATTTAAAAAAAAAAATCTATTATAATAATTAAGAAGTAAAATTTCATCAAATTAATAAAAAAAATTAATTTTATACTTAGTCATTATTCACGTTTTAAATGTAAAAAAGATACTTTATTGTGAATTTGGATCTACTACATAACGTAATGTAATACCAAATAGGTATGTAGGATGGATATAGTTAAGACTATAAATTTTGTAATGAATTGTTAGAAATAATAGAAAATTAAGAGGAATGGTCAACCAATAAAATAGAAATCTTGGAGGATGAGCATAGTTTTCAAAGTAGGAATAATGTTGTTGTTCGAGATCAAGCTTCTAGATCTAAGAAAAGATCCTCTCAAGAGGGATGATGAGAGTAGTCCAACCACACAACTACATATTAAGGATGATGAAGACCTATATTTTGTTTTATGGACTTACTTCCAAATATGGGTCTAATTGGGTATTTGTTTATCTTTGTAAACCCAATCAAGAGGACAATTTTAGGATGAAAGAATGTACAAAACATATCCAAGAAGACCAAAGAACACATGGACATCCACATGGTAACCTAGGAGTGTAGAGGATTTCGCATGAAAGGTGTAAGCTACACATGGAAAACATGAATTCACATGACACCTTCTCATTGGAGAGTTCTATTTTGAATTTTCAAATTTTGACTCCAAAATGTTCAGATTCAAGTGGGCAGATTACATGTAAATGAAGATCAATAATATTAGAGTTATTCTGGCCACATTGGTAGTAAAAACTCTCTCTGTCTTGTCTCTCTTTAGGTTAGACACCTTTGTCGATTTCCTCTCCCTGTACATGTGATTAAGCCTCACTTATCACTCTACAAAATACCTCATGACACTCAAGGCTCCATGAGAATACTATGAGTTTTTCCTTGACTTCAATTCTTCATTGCTTTCGCCTCCATCTACACTTCATTGATGCTAGTTTTCGGTTCATGAAGAAGGAACTCCATCATTAAGTTTTTTTTTAAACGAACAAAATCACATTGATACATTATAATTCCTAAATATAATTATAATTAATTGCCAATAAGACCTACAATAAATAATAAACAAATTAGTCTCCATTACCATAATTTAAAGAAATGCAAGTTAGAAAATTAAGCCAACAATGTATGGAATCAAATAAATATGTCTTTGTGAATTACTCATCTATATTAAATTTATCATGTAACACAATGAATTATAAAATACATATAATTATTATAATATAAAAAACATACACAACATAATATAATTAATTTTATTACATTGTTCCCTAGAATCATATAAAAATTGTTTTAAACCGTTTGAATGATGTTCCATTAGTAAACTTGATTTTATCCTTGGAAGAGAGCATGTTTTATGGCTGTAGTAATTGTCTCCATTAAAGATGGAAACAACTCCTGATTTTTTACCAAATTAAAAACAAGGAGGACTATTTGACTTCTCATGTGAACTGATGACATGAAAAAATTATTGGTGTGTGAGGTTATGGAATCTTCAGTAATGGATGAAAGCAAGAAGCAGAAAAAAATAAGACAAGGTTTACACTGATACTATATCGACATCAAAAGATTAAAATGTTGTATATTATTCTCTTAAAATTGTTTAAGGATGATACAAGTGTTTATATACAGTAAAACAAAGATAACCTTATCTATATAACATAATAATTAATTTTATTTATTTTGCTAATACCACGTGATTTTGGTTACAGGGTATGACAACATGTACTGAATGAATTAGTTTTTATTTATTGTCCCATAATTTTGAGAGCCACCGACGACTATTTTTTCCCCAACCAGCACATATTTTTTTTTTTTTCAAAACACATTTTTTTATATTATAAGAATAACATATATCACTATGCAAAAGCTAAAAATCGGTTTTTAGGAAATAAATTCTGACCTCTCTTAATCAGTAAGAATAAAATGTTTTTTAATAGAAAAAAGTGTCGAATTCTAACCTTTATCCATCAAATCATGCTATTATGTAAATAAAGATAATTCACGTTATAAACACAACTTATTACTAATAATTTGTTGGATTTGCAATGATAAATTTTCTTGACATGTCAATGGATGAGTTTAGCACTGAAAGAATAATGATCGATTAAATTTTAATCATAATCAATCGATTAGGTTTTGTTGCAATAGATCATAAACTATCTATTTTTTGCACGTTACAACAAAAGCATAATCGATTTGAATCATTATCGATCTAATCACATGAAGCCATCCTTGCATACAGAACAGAGCATATCCTTTTAATGCAAATTAATGAAATTAGGTTTTCTGTCATGCCCATTATATATAAATGCACCACTTCATTCATTTAAGGAATGTTGGACCACTCCCACACTGCACTCACAGCATAGAGAGTTTCGAAAAAAAAAAAACAAATTGAGAACTATTTATTCAATAATTAAGAATGATTGAAACACGATATTGTATTTATTCCTATGATTTATTATTCACTACCTTTTAATTGGCAAATTCAAACGGTTGAATTTTTCCATCGAAGTTGGGACTATTATATTAAAAAACATTATGTAATTAAAGTTTTTCTTAATAGCTTATAAGAAAATAAAGATATCTCGGATAATGGTGAAAATATATTAGGAGAAGAAAAAAAAGATATTAAGATAATAGAAAGAAAGTATAATGATTAACGACAGGCGGCGCCATTTGTCGTGTGTGCATTACTCTGCATGTTTTTGGAGGGTCCAAAACGACTGCGTTGGTGTCTCGTTTTGGTTTCAGCGCACACGCAAAACACACTTAACTCGCAGCCATGTCCTTTTCATTGTCTCCCATGCCCCAGACATGCTACACTCTTTTGCCTTTTCTTTTTTAAACAACAACAACCAAAAATATAAATTCCACTGCCAAATATTTCAAAGAGCATCCTCCAAAACTTTTAAATCACTGTGGATTCAAACATTCACCACCCAAATCCATTTTTTTTATCACCACCTTCTCATAATAATATATTCAACAAAAAGTATATCAAAATCATTGGTTGCTCTAAAATGAAATCGAATAAATGTGAATTTCACAAGATATTTCTACCTTTTCTTTTAATTGTCTTTTGTTTCAAAATTATCATTAGTTAATAACATTTTTTAATGAAATAAACTTAAGTTTGTATCTTATAATTTTGCTTTATTAAATATTTAAAGTAATTTATATTTCTGTTTTCATTTTTGTTGTCAATGAAATCATATAGTTATTAATTTCTTTTTTTTTTGAAAAAATCTAATTAATTGTTTTTAGTGGATAATATTATTCCAGTAACGTTTTTTGATTGATAAAGAGTTTGTTGAAGGAGAAAAAGTGAAAATAATAATTATTAATGGATGCATGAGTATGACGTATTAGGGTTATGGGTAGAAGCAATGAAGCATTGATTGATAGCAGTAAAGTAATAGATAATGGAATAGATTTGTATATTTTCGATTAAAGCCGAAATTTAAGGCATTCTGAGATTTTGTCTGAAACGTTGGTGCATTGCGGAATGTGAAAGCAATGTGCGTATGAACGAACGAAGCCACAGGGTGTTGCTTTTTGGTGTTGTTGGGTCTTTCTCCACCCCACTTTTTAACATGTCATAACTATTTTCACTAAGATGCTATAACTCTACTTATCACAACAAATGTTTTTCTTAGATGTAGATTATATATTTATATTTTACACAATTTAAAATAAAAACACAAGCATTTAATAAAGCCATTTCTAATGTGGAGTTAATAATGTAATGTTCTAAATTTTCTATATAAATTATTTATTTAGATTATAATTAATAGATCAGTATATGGTTTATTTATTAACGTCTACTACATCTTCGTATCTTTATTTCAATCTTAGACAAAAAAAAATTTATAATACTCTTAGTATTTCTTTAACTTTGATAAGTGTTACAATTAAGTTATTATTTAGATTTTTATTCATATATATATATATATATATATATACTCTATTGTTGGTTATTAATTTTGATTTTAATATTTTTAAACTATTTTATCATTATTATTGCATTAATGGTCAGTTTACATGGTTGTTAGTATTTCTATTTTATAACTTCCAATAATTGTAATTTTATTATATATATTATTGAGTAAATCAAAATGAATGAATCAGTTCAACAGTTTTGCAAGTGCAATTATGTTCAATCAGTTTCTACAACCTTTTATCTTTCCTTATTTCCTTCAATTAGTTCCTACAACTGGTATCAGAGCCATTTAAATCCTAGCGAGTGTTGGTTGGGCATATCGTGCCACCCGCTATCGGACCTCCCATAATATGTTGTCCCACGCACGAGCTGTGACTCTTGGCGTGAGGGGTGTGTGTTGGAGATCCCACATCGACTAGAGATTAAGATATTTCATTATATATAAGTGGGTGCAAACCTCACCTTATGAGCTGGTTTTATGGGGTTGAGTTAGGCTTAAAGTCCACTTCGTTCCGGTAACTGGAAAAGGGCAAATTCTTATCACATTAAAGAATGGTGATCACAAGTACATTTATGATGTTTTCTATGTACCTGATATGAAAAGTAATCTGTTGAGTATGTTACACTTGGCCGAAAAGGGTTATGTGATGCACATAGTTGAAAATAAATTCTCAATTTTTGATAAAAAGGTAATTTGATTCTTAAAACATTTTTATCAAAAAATCGCATGTTTCCAGTAGATATTCATATGAGTGATTTCAAGTGCTTGAATGCATAGTGAATAATGAATCGTGGTTATGACATTTACGCTTTGTGCACTTAAATTTTCAGAGTTTGGAAAATCTCTCCAAACGAAATTTAGTGAATGACCCTAATCAATTGTGTGAGGCTTGCATTTTTGGAAAGAATCACGAGATACCATTTGTTAAGGATCCTTGGCGTGCAAAATTTCCTTTGGAGCTTGTTCATATAGATGTTTGTGGTCCGATGAATATATCATCAGTTGGATGTAATAAGTATTTTTTAACCTTTATTGATGATTTTTCAAGGAAAACCTGGATTTATCTATTGAAAAGCAAGGATGAGGTATTCCACTCCTTTAAAATATTTAAAGCATTTGTTGAAAGAGAGAGTGACAGACTAATTAAGATGGTGCGTAGTGATGGAGGGGGTGAGTACAAGTCTAATAAGTTCAAGAGGCACTATGAAGAACTTGGGTTGCAGCATAAGATAACCTGTACACACCTCAACGCAATGGAGTTGTCGAGAGAAAGAATAGAACAATCATGGACATGCGCGAGGAGCATGCTTAAAGTGAAAGGTCTGCCAATTTTTTTTGGGATGGGGCCGTAACATGTGCGGTATATTGATAAACAGATCACCCACTCAGAGTGTTCCTAACACAACTTTGATTGAGGCATGAAGCGGATTCAAACCCAATGTGCAACACTTGAAAGTATTTGGTGTTAGAATATATGGCTTTAAACTAGAGGGCGAGTGAATGGTTTAAAAAGGGATTTCGAAAACTTTTAAGCCTTGAATGAAATTACTTCGAGAATATCTTGATTAAGAAATCAGTTTTTCAAAACACAAAGCTAAAAGCACAACACCAGCAAAACAATCGGTTGTTTCGCAGAAACAATCAGTTGTTTATACTAGTTTACAAATATCAAAATCGAATTTAAAGAGTTAAGGGATAGAGAAAATGCACACAGAGATTTATACTGGTTCACTCTAAACCCAGAGCTACATCCAGTCTTCTCAGAAACCACTGAGGAACACCACTAAGCAATCAAACCT
>Ga0123342_1005576_pt1 | contig 18107 bp, 5 predicted proteins | sample Turbeawhitnodule_FD_89960 | JGI IMG/M metagenome (GOLD analysis project Ga0123342, IMG submission 89960) | Root nodule microbial communities of legume samples collected from Mexico - Turtle bean Mexico white nodule | ecosystem: Host-associated > Plants > Roots > Nodule | place: Mexico: Nepantla...
ACTTTTTTATTTTTATTTTGTAAAAACACATTTCTTTATTCATTAATTATATTTCTAACTATTTTAAACATTAAAAATATTTATTTTTTAATGCATTCAAAATTAAAATTATCAAAAAAAAATTATTTTATTATTTTATAATTTATTTTTGAAATGATGCTAGATAGGGAAATAAAAAATAAAAGGGTGCTAGATAGGGAAATAAAAACAAAAGAGTGCTAGATAGGGAAATAAAAACAAATGGGTGCTAGTTAGGAAAATAAAAATGTAAATGGTGCTAGATAGGAAATTTACCCATGATAACTTATTTCACTTTTAAGTATTTTTTTTTTTATAGCCTCGTCCTTCTTCTAACTTATACTTAACACAATTTCCCTGTGTTCTATTTTTTTAATTAATTTTTCTTTTATTCTACAACTTTTAATGGACAACTTTAAAATTTTCTATCTTAAATTTCAATTTATTAAAAAAATTGAAATAAATTTTGATTGAGTAGAATTTAGTTTTATTCATTCCACAGATTTTATTAATTATTTATTTTATCCCAATTGAAATAAATACTAGGAAACGATAAGCCTGTCACATCTTGCTTATATACCATACAAGTGGTTTCAAATGGTAGGGTACAACCTGCGTCCCCACTTTTTTTTTTCTCTTACCAAATATTTTTTAAAACAATGCTGATATTTTAAAATTCCAAAAATTAAATATATTCATTTAATAACTTAATAAATGAATACTTTAATTATATTTATTTTAGTTTTAATTAAAAAAATTATTATATTATTATAAAGTGTTGTTAAACGAATGTTTATACTGTTAAGAGTGTGCAACAATTTTTTCATTTTTGTATGTTAAAATACCATAAAACACCAGCACAAACTTTTATGTCGTTAAATATTTTAATTTTAATTTTCATTCCATAAGAAAATTTCCCTTTAAATATTAAAGTCAATTTCCATTTCATGACAAAAAAAATCTCATGATTTAAAATTATATGACGGACTAATTTTCACGAAAACATACTATTTTTTTAATAAATAAATAGTTTAATTATGTTTTAAATTTTAATATCGGTCTCTCTTTAACTTATTTGTGATTTCTGTCTCCCGAAACTATTATCACAATTTCGGTCAAATTATCAATTATATATGTTTCCCTCTTTTTTTAGAAAGAAAAAACATGTATTTTTTATTTAATTAAATTTTTGTTACGAGAGTTTAATTAAAAATAAATAAAAAGATAAAGTTTATGAAAGATATATAATCGGACCAAAATTACAATTTTTTTAAAAATCCGAATAGCCCCGAAATCGTGAAAAAGAAAATAAATGATTACAGATAAAAAGTTTGAAAAATGTATACCTTTCTCGGCCTTTTGGCTAAGATCAAGTGAAGTTTGAAAAATATAATTTATGTCACCCAAAGAAAAACTACAATTGAAGTCTCTGACTTTATAATATTTTAAAAATGATAATAAAGATTAAGAGTATAATAGGAAATTTTATTTGTTTGATAGATATGTGTATTGATGTGAGATATTTTTGGAGAGTTAATGTGGTGACCAATTGTGAGGTTCAGCTCCTCATATCAAACAAATTGCTTTGCGCACCTACCAATATAGTGCTCTCAATAATGCATTTCATCAACCTTTTTCTATTTAAACTATTTTAAATATTATTCATTAATATTAAATAATAACTAAAATCTTATTTAATTATCATTAATTAATAATAATAATAATACATCGGATACAAAACATTATTTTCTCATTCTCTCCATTCTTGATATTTTAGTTTCTTATTTTTTTCATAGTTCATATTTCCTTAATTTTAACAATTTTTTTTATGTACTCCCATACCTAATCATATTTTATTGTGCTTAGGTTGTGTATATTACAATTTTTTAATTTTTGGCATACATGAATGTTAAACGGGTTTAGCATGTCCAGGATGTAGATTTTTTGCACTCACAACTTAATTTATATAAAATTAAAATATTTATTATAATTTAAATCTCTTATGTTTTTACTATTTATTTCTGTTGGATTTATTGTAACTTAAGTAAATAACTATTCCTTAAATAGAGTTGTGAATACTATTCTAATATAATTTATATTAACGAAAAATATTTAATGGGTATGAGTATAAATACTTATCCTATTTTGAATTAGATATGAGATGATGGATATGTTTATCTGGTCTATATTCTTGTTGTTACATTTTTATAAAAAAATATTTAATAAATATTTAAACGAATATATATATATATATATTAAAAAATAAAATATTTTTTTTGTATATGTCGATATTAAAAATGAGAATAATATAGTTTTTTACTTTGCAAACATGTATAACCAAAATTATCTTTATCATCGTCCATTGTTATGCATATTTACAAAATGTGATGCAATATTATTAATGAAAAAAAAAACAACACACTTTTGTATTTAGATTTTTTTTTTCATTTTCTATTTAAATGCTAGTTAGATTTAAATTTGACTGGTTTGTAAAAATGTGAGTTTATTTAAAATGCAAACTTAGTTGATATAAAATAAGGGTATTTTAAACTAAATATATCATTTTTCACTAATATTAATTGTTTCTTAAACACAATAACTTTAAATATTAAGAGTTTAAAAATAGTGGAAGAATAAAATTCGAATTGAGAGTGATAATGTTGTTTTCATGTGCGTTGGATGAATTACTAATGAATTTCTATGTAAAATGTTGTCAAACTAGTTTATACGATCTTAATCTATAAAGTGTTCATTAAAGTTATTCACGAAGCATAATATATGGTTTCTTTCTACAAAAGTTTCATAAATAAACTCGTGTTAATACGTTTAGATACCTCTCATTACATATTAACAATTGTTTATTTACGAATCAAGTTCAAAAATAATTTATATATAAAATTACATATTAACAATTGTTTATTTACGAATCAAGTTCAAAAATAATTTATATATAAAATTGTACCTGTGTGGATATCGGGTCTGAGTAACTTTGATTCACTTGATACACAATTCGCTGTCGTGATGGGAATCTCCTAGTTCTTCAAATTTCTTTTCCTCTCGCGCGCGTTTCGCTGGTTGGTGGGGGTACCTGCGATCGCACCCCGACGCTCAAGTTAGTGCTAGTGATTAGTTTATTCTTTCAGGATATTAAAAACGTACATTTTTCCCCTTTAGAAGTCTTATTTATAGGTTGACTTGGGTCTCTCCCTACGTGGACTAGATACTTGGTTCACTAAGACGTGTATAGTGGTTACTAGGCAGTGGTTACTAGGTCGTGTGTAGTGGCTTTCCGATGCCACATGAGTGTCTTTCGTAAACTGTCCTTGACCTATTCAACATCAGTTGTAACTGCTTTCTTGCAACGTATTTATTATCTTATATTATTAATTCATGTTTTCGGTCATCCGGGGTCCTACTGGTACAAAAACAATTTATATTTTTTTTTCTCTGAATCTACTAAATTATTTTATAGAGATAAAATTATAATAGAAATTAATCTTAAGGATGTATTCTCAACGGATTTGAGATGAAATAACAATTAAATATGCCATAATTTCTCTATATTTATTTAATATATTTTCAAAAGGTTATTTCCATGAAACTAGCTATAGCTAAGTACCTAAGCATGCTGGGCAGCAAAAATGATATGGTGTTTTTTAATTATAAGAGAAGAAGATGAGGAAGAAAGATTCGAACATATAATTCAAGATTCAGATGAAGAAAAAAAGGTAGATTGATTCTGACTAAAGGAAAAGTAATAGTGCAATGAACTTACATAGCAAAAGAAACAACCTATGAAACCGCAAAGGAGGTCTTGAGGAGACAAATAACATACTTTTGTTTGGACAAACATTACTACAAACACATACACTCTTTTCTTATTTTCTGGACATCATTTTTTCCCCCTTTAAGATTGTGTCTAGTTGTTTCAGGAATATAAAAGTGAAAAGATAAAAATGTATAGAGAAAATATGATGTTTTCTTCACTTTTGATCGATAATAAGCAGATCATAAATTATGTCACCCAAATATTATTTTTAATAATAACCAACTTACATAACTTTTATGCTACAAAATTTAAATGTATATTCACATGATATCGTTTAATTAAGTTTGATAGTAAGAAATTTTTAATAGTGTTTATTACCAAAAATAACTTTTTATTTGTATACTATATAGTAAAAAAAAATAGTAGATGTCTAGTTTTAGAAAATTAACTTAGCTCATTTGCAATGCAAAGGTAATATAATGTGGTTTTATCTTACTTGCTTAAAGGCTCCATCGTGTTGTATTGTTTTATAACTTTTGAGTTGACGAAATTGAAGTTACATTCCCCAAATTATATGTTTAATATATAACATCATATGATCGATGCTAGTAATGTCCACTATTAAAAGTCAAAGTAAATGTTTTACCGTTTATTAATGAAAAGTCCATTTCTTATCCAATATATTAACCAATATAAAATATATGCACGAGTTAATGTTAAATATTTATCATTGATCTCTTCTAAACGCTAAGACTAAATTTTCTTATAATAACTTGAATTAAAATAGTATATCAAATGAGTTGTGAAGAAATTATATCAATTAGTTGGAACAATTAGAAAGTAAACAATTATAGAAGAATAGAAGGAGAATTGCTTTGGCTAAAACAAATAAGAATTAATGTTTGATTGTAATTTGCTTTCTTTTTTAATGTTAATTGGAGGTGTTGTTCTGGCTTTTTAAGTCTTAGCACCCATACATATCATTTTGTCATACTATAATGGTGTTTTTAACCTATTTGACGAGGGTTCAAATCCAAATCTATAAATCAAGTGGGTCAACATTTAATATTTTAAAAGTATGTTTTCCTATTTGATAAAAAAAACTTTAAACTAAAGTATTTTTATTTTATTTTGATTATGATATCACCAACTCAATTTCAGTGACAAATAAATATATTGAATTCAAAATTACTAAAAATATCGCCAATTCAGTTTTAGTCAAAATATTTTTATTATGAATTACAATTAATTATCCCATATAAGAGATACAGAATACATGTGAGTAAAGATATAAAGTTACATTTTATTTTTCAGTAGAACAATTACTAAAAGAAAAGAATGATTGTGACTTGCATTAATTATTACACCTCTACAAATTAGAGAGGATTGGAGAGTGACTTCTCAAATCAAATCCTTCTCTTTCGTTTCAATGTAATCAACTTATTCACATAGGTTGATTTGTGCAATAATTGTTTTATTTTATTAAATATGAAAAAAAATCATGAAGACAAATGATAATTCAATATGATTAATGAAATCAAAAGTAAAAATTTGTATTCAACAAATATTATTTAGTCCTTCACACCATGTTTTTTAAATAATCTATAATGTAAATACTACTTTTCTTACTAATGTCTGACTGGAATGTGACTCTGTTTTGGTTTGTGTTGCGTTTACTACTAAGACAAATGTTCATTGGATGTTTCGTAATCGATGAAATACTTATCTTAATTACTATGGAAAAATCATGTTTAGGGTTACTCATATTTTTCGTGAAGGGAATGCGTGTGCTGATAAATTGGCTAATTTATTATTTATTCATAGAGAATACTTTCGTTGGTATAATAGGCTTTTCATCTAGTTTGTTCTTATAATTCTTTATTAATAGGTATAGTTTACCTATGTATCGTTTTTGTTAACATATGAATTTTGCTCAAGTCCTCCCATATTTTTCTATTTTTTTTAATAATATTATTTTTTATGTGATGACAAACGATTGTTGTTACTTAAGGTGTCAGCCTAACTGAAATGTCAAGTAACATAATAATGCCTAACCTGAAAGCTTTTTATAAAAAAAATAAAAATACTGCTTTTCTTGTTGATTCATCAAACTATCTCAATAAAAAGTCACAATTAATTCACAGTATGCGAGAGAGTGGATTATTTTTAATAGTTCACTATTTTTAATGGCTCTCTAATCTAATTTAATAATAACTATTTTTTGTATTATTGATTCGTTTACTAATTCTGTTAAGATAATAGTTAACAGCATCTTGTCATTAATTATTTAAAAATGGAAAGCATGAGTAAGTTGTCATTACATTAGTGGTGAGAGGATTAAATCTCATTATTCCTGTGGGGTTTACATTAAGACTCTAATGCTTAAAAAGTAATGAGCATGACTTAATAATCTTGATTAATAATATCTTAGCACAATCATATATTATTTCAGTCGTAACTTGCATGATGAATGGAGACATATATATAGATTTCTTTAAGATTCTGCTTCCAATCCCCTCAAACCTTAGTGGTACAACAAAATACGTTTATAACAAGTTTGTTTGTTTGTTTTATAACTGATAAAGATAATCACAATTCATTATACAAGTGATTACAAATTTTATTTTATGTAAATTTTATTTTATATTAATTTTATACAATTAACTTTGGTTTAAATTTTATTTTTAATAATAAAATATAATAATTAACAATTTAAAAAATACCTAAAAATTATTAATAAAATTAAAAGATAAATATTCATATTCTTCATTAGCTATTAATAGGAAAAGAGAAATATATTTATATAACCTAAGACACAACAACAACTCGATGTGATATATCGTATAAGTCTCGTCCTCTCACTTTAAGAAATTAAAATATAAACAAAATAATATATAATTATTTTTTTTATCATGCTAAGGCCCTTTATAAATTCTTCAGTCAAATTTTTTTTTTTTTCGTTTAGGTCATCAACAAAAAGTTCATAAATTATTTTTATGACACTAAAAAAGTAATTATGATTTACTTATAAAAAAAACCACCTTTATCTGTATATTGTTTTCTTATGTATTAATTCTATCTAAAAAGTTAATTATTTTAATGATCTTTTTCAGCAAACTTGTTTAACAAAATCTATCCTAACTATAATTGATTATCACAATCATTAATTACATATAATTTTTCGAAATAATCTAATTTTTTGGATAATCATGCATGTTCTAAGCTATGCATTTTCCATTCTTTATTTTCATACGGTGACTGATGGATGTGCAAAGAAAGTTATCATGGAGACAGAAACTTCATCACAAGAAGAATCTAACAGAAAAATTCTTACTTGATAGACAGATATTCTTCTTTAAGCATCATTGTGTTTTGAAGAACCAAATAGACCTGTAATCTCTTCTTTACTTCTAGCTCTTCTTAGAAGAACCTAACCACATATTATACATTTTTTTTTCATGTTTAATCAGATCAAAAAGTTAATTGATTATATGTAGAACCTTACAATTTTTTTCCACAGTTTTACTAATGATTTGTGTTAACTAGTTATCTTTTATATGTTTAGGATACAACACATGTACTATGCTTCTAGATGTCGAGACCTAGATTTCGGTATTTTGGCTTCTTGAAGATATTTAAAAAAAAATCTAAATCTAAATAAAATCTAAATAAATAAATTTATATTTATATAAATTTTTTACTTTAATAATAAAATATTTAAATAATATTTTAATTATATCACTTTTATTCTAAAATTATTTTTAAGTCTTAAAAAAAAAGTTATAACAAATATAATTTAGAACAATTAAAATCAACTTTTATCATGAAAAAAATAGTTATATAACCATCTAAAGACCAATATCATATTCCTTTCACCCTTCTCTTATGTCCAATATTAGAAGAAGTCCCACATTGGATTATTTATTTTTGTAAAACTTTTTTTATATAAAGAAGAAAGCATTGATTATTAAGTAAAAGTGAGAAGTATTATTAATAATAATAATATTGTTATTATTATTTTAAAAAATAATGCAATTATGAAAATCTCAAAAACAATTGTCATTGAATTACTCATAATTAAAATACTATTGTTCCTAGCTGATAAAAAAAATACTATTCTTCCTCCAGGTAAATTTTAAACAGGAAAAATTAATTTTGGTCATATTTAAGTTTGAATATAGGATTTTTTTTGTCAGTCAAATTTTCTTATTTCTAATTATAATTTAATTGTATATTTTCTTTTTAATTTTTTTAAAATAACACAATTTTAATATATTTTATTAAATTATTAATAAACTGTTTTATTAAATATTACAGATGATAAAAATGACTACACATAGTTCAAATACAAACAATACAACATCTCTCAACAGATCACAGACAAAAGTATTTTATTTTACTAGTTACTAGTTTTTAAGCAAATTATATTAAATTTCTTTTAACAATACAATGATATATACTACACTAAATTTATGATAAATAAAAACTTCTCCAAACTTATTATAGGCATAATTAGAACAAGATTATTTTTTTTAAAGTAGATTTTTGAGAAGAAAAAAAAAATATATTCAAATTTTGAAAGTTCATTGCATGCGTTACAGCATCTCGTGAACCCTTTGCCAATAGTTTTGTTAGCATGCATGCCTAAAAATACCCCAATGAACCGAAACCAGAAATCACGAGCAGCCAATGAGTGACACTAACCTAACTTTTATCATGGATCAGTAATTTCATCTTTCTGCAACTATGTGAGAGAGAATCTTCAACAAGTTGAACATTTTCACCCAAAAAGAACAAAATATATAATATATATTACCGTTGGAGGTGTAAAAATCCATTATTCTTCTATAAAAATTATATTTTATTTGTGTGGTTACAAATGAGACCACTTATTCGTAATTCTTTGGTGGATGATCAGAAAGATATGTCGATGATTCCTATGAACTTGTTTGATATATAAAAAAATGATTTTTATTTTACTTATTATATTTTGATTGTATTAATTAAAAATACCTCGATTTTGTTAAAAACAATTAATATGCAGGTGTTCGAATTTATGGTCATATTACTGTGGTGATATACTGTAGATGGTTATGCTAGAATTTAACAGTTGGAGTATTCTTTTAAGTGTTTTTTTTTTTAATTTTATTTATTCTTTGTTAAAAAAATTTACAAGTATCCGAATTTGCAACAAATTAAAAAAAAACTACTCTAAAATTAAAAGATGCAACATTCTCTTATTAATTTTATCACTTCTTTTCTTCCATAGTAATGACGCAAGTTAATGAAAAGTTTTGATATATTTATTTTAAGCACACTACTTATTATGGGTTAAAGATTATTAGAACTACTGTAATTATACAAGTCTTACAATTTATTTAATATATATATATATATATATTAATTATACTTACATCTTAATAACTTTTGATGAATTATAAAAACATTTTAAAATAAATATATGTTACAAATTTATTATCACCATTCCTAAAAAAATATTTAAAAGATGTAAAGTATTGTCAGTAGGGAAGGAAGGAGGTGATACGGTGGACCATGGCTTACCCTAATGGTTTTAAGTATATTTTAAATCATTATAAAAATTATTTCCCCCATAAATACATATACAAAATACTTTATTTATGTGAGTTATTTATTTTCTTATACACTATTTTTTTATTCAGTATAATTATGTGATTTTATATATAAAGGTATAACTTTAAACTTATAAAAACATTAATAATTTTTAAAAAAATGTTTAAATCCAGAATTTTGTGCTAGTTATCTAAACACTTATAAATCAGCTAACTTTAATTAACATAGACAAGGGTTCAATAAAACATTTTTAATAATAAATATTAGTTCTTAATTTTTCTAAATAAGAATTGCCACTTATAACCTATCGCTTTCTCTTATCCTTTTATGAAAAAACAAAAACAAAAACATCAATAAATATAATGATGATGTAGCTTTTTCAAAACATTCTCCTTCAAAAAACAAAAGTCAAATGCGACATAAAAGACTTTCTAATATTCCTTTTATACCTTGATAATTTTATATTCCACTCCACTTCACCACTTCTCATTTCTTTCTCTGTAGTTCCATGTTTTTTTATTAGAAAAATACGTAGTCGGCAACGTACAAGGTTAGGAATACGTAGCACTGATTAAAAAATAGTTTATGTGATAACCTTTTTCAACAAAAGATGTTAAAAAAAGAAAAGTTGTTTGGGCACTGGTTCAGCTACAAAACCCTGTGGCACCATTAACCATGGCATGCTCAATTCACCAGTCTAATTTTGCTGCTACTTTCGCATAGTTGGTGCAAAAGTAAGAACCCTTTCACCTTTTTCCAAAATCTTCACATTTCAATTGCCACGTTCCTTCCCTCTCTCCTATAAATTGCCCTCTCCACCCTCCATTCTACCTCCTCAAACATCAACACCTTCCATCTCACCCTTTCTCAAAAAAATTCTCACTCTTTGATCTGAGAAAATTTGTGTAGCTGAGAGAGAGTACAGAAGAATCTGTAAAGCTCAGGAGGGATAGCGCCATGATTCTCACATCATAGTGTTCTTTGGCGCTATCTATCCTGAGTTTCACGGCTTCTTCTTACTGTATAAAAAATCATCAAAGATGCATGTTGCAAGAGTCACTGAAAACTATACTCTAAATGCTTCTTTCTTTCTTCCTCACTCTCTTTCTGAATGTTACTTGACTTGTAGGCTGTGATCACAGCGGTTCAGAAGTCAAGATCTTGAAAGATATGATGACGATTGGGAGTGTACGAATTTACATTCACTACCTGGTTTTTTCTTATGTGTTTTCACTCAACTTTTCTTTTTTTCTTTTATATCTCAGCTCTATAGCTTCATGCATGCTATTTTTTTTTTACTTTCCCTACTTAATTTCCTTTCTTTGTTTTTGATCTATTTATGTCAAAACAAATGGTTTGTACTTTTTAGTTCTTTCTTTCAACTTATTGCGTTTGTTGTTTGTTGGAGTTTTGGCTTTGTATTTTTCATCGCCTGAACTTTACCACTTCAAAAGCTTGCCTCGTTTTCTCTTGCTGTGAAAGAACTCAGTTGCAGAAACGAATTTGCTAATTATCTGCACTAAATTCTAATAATTTGTATGCATCTTAGAGCCAGGTGGAAGTTCTTCAAGGAGAGTTTATTGCATGGTTTTAAATTGCCATCAGGAGTAGAAGTTGCAATTTTTGAGATTTTAACAATTTTGTTTTTTTTTCTGATGCAGTTCTTGCCATATCAATGTTACCGATTCACTTCAATGCTTATAATTTGTTGTCAGATGTGCTTTTTTTCCAGGAAGATGAAGGGTTTCTGCTATATGAACATCAGAATTTGCATATTGGCCTGGAGATCTAACAACTGATAAAATTTTTTTTTTTTTTGAGAAATTGTATGCTACCCTTGAAAATTTAAGGGATTTTGAATTGATATTGAGAATTTTTTATTTTTTTTATCTCTCCCTCTCTCCTTTGCTGCTGTGCCAGAACTTATTTAATTCTTCATTTGTATCAAAATCCTTCAAATCCTTCCATTTCTTTGAGTATTACGTTTTAAATTGTTATTTTACTCACAATTTTGTAACTTCTCTTGATACTGTATAAAAAAAACTTGCAGACAAAATACCATCACAACATTCAAAATACTTGGGTGTTGTAGGCAAAATTACAATTGCAGATAATACTCTAAAATCTTGAATATTATTATAGCAACCATTTTTATTTATTTTTCCTCATTCTATATTTCATTTCACAGTACTACTACATAGTAGTAGTAGTAATTAATAAAATATATATATTTATATTGGATGGCATTAATGGTTTCAGGCCTGGTTCACTGATCTAGAATTTGTAGGCTTTTCTTCAGAAGGACCTATTCTGCTACAAAGTTCGTAACGCATATTTTGAAGGCAGTTACTGTCTGAACCTTGACCTGTTGACTGATAAGTATTATACACAAAAAGATACGAGTTGTTCTGAACAGCAGAGAAGAAGGGCCTGAATTATTGCTTTTGAATTATATTTTATATATTTTTTCTGTGAAAAGGGTTATTGAAGAGTAATGAGTTAGTTCGATTTTTAATGGCGAGTTCTGAGGGTAGCAGTCTTTCTCTTTCTGGCCTAAAGCAAAACCCTAGTGTTTTTTTTTTTACCTTGGAACTAGAAAGCTATGTGTCTAGGGTTTCCATGAAATTCAACTGCAACTTCTGCACAAACTTTTGCATCAATTATAAATTACACTGTTGATGTTGACTTGTTTTGCAACTTGGTTCAGGTCCCCGGTCTCATCACTCTCTTTTCTACTACCATAATTAACATTTTCATAATCTTCATCATTAAATTTCCATTAAAAGTAAACTTCCAAGAACAACAACCAGTCACCCTTCAATTTTCTACGTGGTTCCATGTAATTGGTGGCAACAAACTTGGCAGAAAAGTGCTGTCACTCTAACTTCAGATAATTTTTTATTAGTGGGTTACTTAAGGAAAAATATATATTTCTCATTTGTAGGAGAAAAAAAGGAAAAAAATATTTTTATTTTCTGAAAGTTAACCTATTTTTGTAAGTGTTCAAAACTCTTTAAAAACAGTTGAATAATGGAATTCAACCGGAATGGAATTGCTCAGAACTTACAAATAATTTTAAATATCTCAATAAAACATTCTACTAATTACTTGTTTAAAGCAAATAAGACTATTCCTCGTGAAAGTTACACATAAGAAACAACAAAGAGGAAACAAAAATTGTTCATGTATCATATATGATGCAAGAAGAAAAGAATTAAAGAGAAAAAAAAAATACAAACATCAATAGAGTATTTTACTGTGCAAGTATCTAAACATGAGAATTGTAATATGTAAGAATATATTTTTTATTTTAAGATTTATAAAAAAAATTGATAATTGAGTTTTTTTTTTCCATATAATATATATATTCCCTGTTACTGCATGCAATGGAAATGATCTGGTTGGCCATTATGCGATTGGATGTAATAAAATATTGAAGTGTTGTTTGGAATTTGAGAGGTTTGATTGAACTTTAGGGTACAGGAAGTGTCTTGTTATATGGGGACAAAACAACAAAACTTTCATATAATAGATCTCCAAACTTTGATTGTTTCAATTGCGTGTGCCTTTTCCAATATTACATTTCTCTCTTCAAACTTCTTTATATATCACATCTTTTCTCTTAAACCATAACTTTTTCATGTAAAAAAATGGATTAGATTTAAGTTTACTTTGATACAATAAGATAGACTTTTCAATCTTGCGGTTACCCTAATTCTTTGTTTAAATTAGAGAATGGAAAATGGAAGAATGAAAAAGTAAAAATATAAAAAATGAAAAAGTGTTTGAATTACAATATACGAAATAACATATGATTCATTATATTAAAAACATAATTAACATAAATATTAATATAATATTTATTATGTAACCGATTATATATATATATATTGTATTTTTAATAATTATTTGTATACTTTTTAAATTATTTTTATCTATTTTTAAGTTTAACTTTTCATTGTAAAAAAACAAACATATTGTAAAAATGGAATAAACAGAAAAATTATTAAATACAAACCAATTTTATATACTAAAAATAATTAGTTTTATAGTGACTAATTTAGAGACCATTTTATGGACTAAATAAATTTTTAATTTCTAAATTAGTTTCTATTATTATTAAATGGTTTTTAAATTGGTATCTAATTAACAATTAAGGTTTTTGTTACCAAATTTAGAATCTAAATAATTGATAGTTAAAATATTGATAGCTAATTAGATTCTAATTTAAAAACTATTTTTTTTAATTTTTAAAATAATTTTTAATTTAGTTACTATTACAACTAATTATTTTGATATCTAATAATTAGTGAAATACTACAGACAAAATTCTATCCCCGATAATGAAAGTATTCTCCCTATGTTATATTATACTAGCAGAGATACTAACATTAATAATAAGATATTTACAATTGGTTGAAACCTATATAATTATTTTAAAAAACTAAAATGTAACCAATATTTATCTCAAAGACTGACGACTGCAATCTAAGGTATTCAAAATTATGTTAAACGAATTCAGAAAATTCAGTTTATGTATATTAAATATATCTTCAATTTTTAGCCACTATAATTTTACTCTAAAAAATAAATAAAAACAATTATTTAGAGTTATATTTAATACAACTTAAAGAGAATGTCAAATGTTTTTCACCATAAGACTTCTCACCTAATATTTATTGTTATGGCTTGTATTGTCTCATAATATTATTTTCATGAAACATGTGTAATAATATGTTATTAAAAATTTTAAAATGTAAAATATAAGGCTATAGGAAGAAAATAGGGGTGTAGAAAAAAAAATTATACATTCTAAAGTTATGCGAGTTATGCGGGCCAACCCGCCCCGGCCCGCACGGGCTACGGGTTATGCGGGGTGGGCCAGCGGAAGCAACCCGCCCCGTGTTTTTTTAGCGGACTGCGGACCGGCCCGCACAACCCGTCCTGCTTTGCCACCCCTAATATTATATTATTTATTCATCCATGAGCTGACAATCTTAACATGAAAAAGTGTGTTGAAGATCTCACGTATAATAAATATAAAAAATTTAATAATATATAAATAAATATAGACGTATTTCTATTAATTTAGTACAAATATAAATAATTTAATTAAAAAATAACCCAGAGTGAACAATTTGTTGACATTTGAAGTCGAGGTTGTTTTTCAGAACTTTGAAAGTGATTTCGCAAAAAATTGATGAATTGATTGTGAGGTGTGTGTGATTTGGTAGTGTGCATCTAAGAAGATAGGTGAGAGTGTTGGAGATGAATTGGTTTGGAAAAAGATAGCATATAGGTGTGTCATTGAATTGAAGATGAAAGTGTCTTTTTGTAAGAACAACTAACTTATTAATTTGCATTGAAGAATGAGAGTGGGAGGGAGTGGCAGACCAAAATCATTGTGCTTCCTCAAAATTACTTATTTTCCACCATCAATGCCTCAAACTTTTAACCCTAATTAATAATATCATTCACCTTCTATTTTATTTCATTCCAACAATTCAAATTTCACTTCTATTTAACCTATCAAAACACACCATTTTAACTTTAATTACTTTCGACATCCACAAAGACCCATAGTTTAAGATTCTTTTTCAACCTTTTACTTCAATCAAAAATAAGACTTATACTTTAATTAATATTTTATATTTTCAAGAGAAAACTACATATATTGTTTTATCTTATAATTCAATATTTTAAATTTTATATTATTATCTTAACCGAACTCTTGTAATATACAAATCTTAACTTTACGACATACCATACGTTAAATCATATAAATTATAATAAAAAATTCAATATTTATTAATGGGTCTCAAAATTCAAGAAAAGTAAATAGTAATAGGAATAATATAATTTATTTACAGTTTGGAAAAACTAATAAATATAAGCTTACATATATAAAGAAAAAACATATACAATTTACTTATTTCTTTTAGTAAAAAATTGTATTCAAAATGTTAAACAGTACTTATTATGCCATTTTTTAGATAAATATTTATTTTAGAATATTTATATGTAAATCTAAAATCTTATAAAATTAAATCAATTTACGCACTTAATTAATTTTTACAGACTTTTTCTTATTTAAGTTTTCCAAAAAGGGAGTACACAATAAATTGATTTAACTTATATTTTACGCAACATATATGTATATCTGAGATTAAAAGAAAATATTTATTTTGAAAACCAACAATAAAAATTGTTTTGTTTAATTTTTTTTATAAAAATAGATATCTACTTTCGAAAAATAAAAATAAATTTCTACTTTCGAAAAGTTAAATAACTTTTTGAGACATATTTAAGAAACATGTTTTTTTTCTTTTTAAAAAAAAGTATTTGAAATAAACACATGTGTCCTGTTCTATGAAATTATTATTGTGATAATAAGCTGGAAAAAGAAATCCACAGTTTTAACTTAATTTTATAAAATTAATTTATAAAATAAAATTTATATTAACGGTTAACTTGTGTATTAGATTATATATTTATGGGTGATTTGATGGTAACTGATAGCGGACGACTGATAAATTCAATGAAACTCGTTATGATGTATTTTGAAAGATTTTGATCCCATATTAAAAAATAAACTTTAAACATAACTTAATCTTATAAAATTAGTTTATAAAATAAGGTTTGTATCTATTTATATACTGTAAAATGTGTTAATCAACACAAGATTTTTTTTATTATTATAAATTTTGTTTAACAAAACTAAATTCTATAGTATTTGTATGCAACACTTAAAAACCTATTTAACATATATGAAAATGCAACAGAAATATTTAATAAATAATTTATTTTACATAGAAAAGACTTGTTAATGCACACTTATTTGATATTCTTGGTTATTCTTGATAAGAATGTATAGTCACATGTCAAAATCATTTTCCATATATTATGATTACAGATGGAATATTGTGCACAAAAAAGTGAAATAAGGATAACATTTTTCATACGTGTGTTATAAATTTATTATGATTAGGAAAATGGGCTCCACCGAGCTGGGTTTTAATTAATTCTGTACCCTCACACTTGGCGGCTAAAGTTGAGCTGCACCATATTCAATTCCTCTAATGCTTTCCTGAAAATTCATTCTTCTTGGGCCTACTCTTCATTGCAATTAATGGGCCCTACAACTGTCCTCCAATTTATATTTTGGGCCCTCATGTTTCTACCCTCTATTCTTCCTCTTACATTTTATTCCCACAATATTTTCTTTTAATAAAATGCCAAGCATTATGAAATCAAGTTATCTTATATGAAATCAAGTTCTCATTTCTGGTTTTATCCATCATTTTTGGCATTTTTAAATATCATAAAAAATATAAATAATTCAAAATATGGGATAAGGCTAAGATTCATATAAGAGAAATGCAAACATTTAAAAAAAAAATCTAACTATCTCCACCAAAGGTTTGATAAGAAAAATAATGAAATTTGATTTTTATTATGAAAATATTTAACCAATGTACATTTCAAAATATCATTCAAGGTTTTTCCACCATGCACGGGTTCAACAATCAAAATAGGCTTGTTTGACTTTTAACAAATATTATTCTTTTTTTATTTAGGCATAATTTATTGATATTTAATCATAATTTAGAAGTTTTCAAATTGATCAAAAACCAAAAAATCAACAAACTGAAAGATGGATAGATCTACATGAGGTACAATCTTCCATTGAGTGTAGCCTTGCATACTCAGTGTAAGGACTTCAGTTTTAAAAGTATAAAGGATTTAGGATAAGCGAAGAATGGATATTTTATTATTTTATGTATTAAAATAAAATATTTCATTCTTCATTCCTATAAGACATCATATTTTTAAAACTATTTTCTTTGAATTTTTTCTAAAATTTTGAGGAAGTGTTTCATATATTATGAAAAAAAATTAGTTTAGAGACTATGGATCAACTAAAAGTGTTGGAAATGAGAATATATTATTATAATTATTATTATCATTTATACACTTATTTTTTTATTTATAAAGGTATGCAAACAAAAAGATATTGGAATTATGTATAGGGTTGATACAAACCTCTAATGGTAATTAATATGGTTGTATTATTCTTTGTTGTAATTGACACTAGTACAAAATATGAAAACAACGACCCTTTATTTAGTGCGGCTTTGCGCTTAAACGCATTTGTAAAAAACGCGGTGACATTTTTGAAATTAAATTGATTTACAAATGCGGTCTTACCCTAGAACCGCATTTGTAAATCAATTTTACCCTAAAAATTGAAGCGCGTCACTAGTTTTCACTTTCACTTTCGTCTTCTCCGCTCTTCGTTTCAACGTTCTCAGTTTCAGTTCTCTCTACATTGTAAGTTTCAGTTCTCTCCGCTCTTCGTTTCACTCATTTGTTTTCGTTTTCGTTTTTGCATCATCATTATTCACTTCCTTGGCATTGTCATTTTCGTTTCCTAACTCGTTTGTGGCATATAGGTTACTGTTCTATTGGTGTTCGCTGGTTTTTCTACTCCGCCACCGCCACAGCTTCCGCCACCGCCTTCGCCTTTGTCTTGTGCCTCTGCCATTCCGATCACCATCAACCTAAAGGTTGGTGTTGTATTTAATATTTTGAATTTTTATTTTTTTGTATTATAATATATATTTAATTAATAACTAATACAACTTGGAATTTATAATTAATAACTAATAATTTATATATTTGTGTGTATTTTGAATTTTTGTATTATATAATTTCTATTTTCTTAAAT